>Ga0105239_10000950_pt1 | contig 40845 bp, 34 predicted proteins | sample KBSC44metaG_FD_92761 | JGI IMG/M metagenome (GOLD analysis project Ga0105239, IMG submission 92761) | Corn rhizosphere microbial communities from Kellogg Biological Station, Michigan, USA - KBS C4-4 metaG | ecosystem: Host-associated > Plants > Roots > Rhizosphere > Soil | place: Michigan, USA... | reverse complement strand
TTTGTTATCGACGAAGCTATGTTCAATGCACGTCCTGACCTGGTAATGGGTGGCCGTACTGTATTTGGACATTCACCTGCCAAAGGCCAGCAATTGGAAGACCACTATTTCGGTTCAATTCCTGAAAGAGTGTATGCTTTCATGCGCGACTTTGAAGAAGAATCTTACAAACTGGGTATTCCTTTAAGAACCCGTCACAATGAAGTAGCGCCCGCTCAGTTCGAGTGTGCTCCTATCTTCGAAGAAGTAAGCGTGGCTGTTGACCATAACACCCTGATGATGGATATTATGGACCGCGTTGCCCGCCGTCATAAATTAAGAGTGTTGTTGCATGAGAAACCATTTGCCGGCATCAACGGAAGTGGTAAGCACAACAACTGGAGCATGGCTACCGATACCGGCATTAACCTGCTGGCTCCCGGTAAAACGCCTAAGACCAACCTCATGTTCCTGACCTTCTTCGTAAACACTATCAAAGCTGTATTCGATTATTCTGATATACTGCGCGCTTCTATCGCTTCAGCCGGTAATGACCACCGTTTGGGTGCGAACGAAGCTCCTCCTGCTATCATCTCTGTATTCATTGGTCAGTACCTGTACAAAGTACTGAATGATGTAAAAGAAAGAGTAGGCGGCAAATTCGATGAGCAGGATGAAGCTATTCTGAAATTAGACCTGCACAGAAGCATTCCTGAACTGTTGCTGGACAATACCGATCGTAACCGTACTTCACCGTTCGCGTTTACCGGTAACAAATTCGAGTTCCGCGCTGTAGGTTCTACTGCCAACTGTGCCAACCCGATGACTGCGCTGAACACCATCATGGCTGAAACGCTGAAGAAATTCAAAAAAGATGTTGATGCCCTGATCGACAAAGGCGAGAAAAAAGAAATCGCTGTTATGCACGTTATTCGCGAGTACATTGTTGCCAGCGAAAAAGTATTATTCGAAGGCGACGGTTACAGCGAAGAATGGCACAAGGAAGCTGAAAAACGCGGCTTACCTAACGTACGTACTACACCGCTGGCACTGGATGCTTCAGTTAGCGAAAAAGCTAAGCACCTGTTCGAAAGCAACAACGTATTAAGCCACGTTGAACTTGAAGCCCGTCATGAGATAGAGCTTGAAAAATACATCAAGAAAGTACAGATCGAAGCCCGCATTATGGGTGAACTGGCCAGCAGCCACATTTTACCTGCTGCTATTAAATACCAGAACGATCTGATTTCAAATATCAAAGGTTTGAAAGAAATTGGCCTGAGCGGTGAAGCTTTTGCTAATCAGAAACGAATTCTTGAGAAGGTATCTGAGCATATCAACAAAATGAGCGAAGCTGTTGAAGCTATGATCGAAGCCCGCAAAAAAGCCAATGCCATCGATGATATTCGTGAAAAGGCAATTGCTTACTGCGATAAGGTGAAAGGTGAATTCTTCGACAAGATCCGTTATCATGCTGATAAGCTGGAGCTGCTGGTAGGCGATGAATACTGGCTGTTACCTAAATACCGCGAAATGTTGTTCTTAAGATAAGCCTTAGGAATAAATATATTATAAGAAGGTATACTGACATGACAAGCAAGGGCCCCGCCGGAAGGTGGGGTTCTTTTTTTTGTTATACACTCACGAAACGGGAATTACCAGATATTGAAAGATAACCGTATATTTCAACCGAAAGAAGATACTAAAACACCCTAAATAGCTAGACCACTATGACTACCAACAAAACCCTGATCCTGATAACCCTCTTCTGTCACCTGGCGATTTTTGCTTTTGCCCAAGACAGTAAAATTGAAGTTCCTGATTTTGACGACAAATATTCAAAATATGTCGGGCAACTGGAAAGCGGAGACGTAAACATCGATTATACTGATTTCAGAAATAGCTTTTTAGACAGTAAGCAATTTAGCGAGAAAGGGACTAATTATGACAACCTGAAGAAGCAGGTTTATGAGGCAATCAAACACAAAAATTACAAGAAAATAATAAAGCTTACCAAAGCAATGCTGAGCATAGACTATACAAGTATGTTTGCTCATAAATACTTACAACAGACATATAAAATTTTAGGCGACACGTTAAATCAAAAAAAGTATCACGACATAGAATTTGGGCTTCTAAACTCTATCGTACAAAGTGGCGACGGAAAAACCTGCGAAACCGGATGGCACGTAACTCAGATTGAAGAAGAATACTTTATTCTAAACATGCTCGGTGCACAACTAGAAAGTCAAAGCACCAGTACTGGCGGCAAAAATGCCTGCGATAGAATGGATGTTAAAACTGATGAAGGCAAAGCAACTTACTACTTTGAAGCAAATAAAGTTTTTGAAATGGAAAGGAAAATGTTTGAGAAGTAAAGGGATGAATTTTTCATTTAAATCGGTGTTTTTGTGAACAGCTCCGAAGATAGCATCTTCGGACCGACGCTTCGGAAACGGAGCGTTTCGCATTTAAAGAAGAAGCTGGCCCCAATATTTTGAAGGCAGCCTGTTATGTTCACTCATGGAACTTTTCTAAAGTTGTTATACTTCAGTGCCGTAGGAATAGCATTTTTCTTGACTTAACTGATTGTTGAAGTCAATCATTAGAACGATGAAGCCATCGGGATAGTTGATAAAGGATATAAATCGGCAAGTAGAAGCTTTGTTTTGATTGGATGAGACATTCACCAGGGTGTTCAGACCCTTTAACAGAAAATATGAGTCGTTGGCTGACTATATAGAAACGTTGCACACGCATATCAGGTCATGTGCAGGCTTATTGAAGCGCTTAACAGGATTAGTAAGTCGCTCCTCATGGGACCATAACCAATTGCTAACCTGTCAGGCTTGACCACCATCAATAAATAAATCCCCGCACTGCCCTAACCATTTGTCCCACACCGATATACATCTCCGCCACCCAAAACCTAACCTAAATCAATATTTGTTTTGCCGGATTATTTCTATTTTGATCGCTAACCCTTAAATATATATCCCCTTTTATGAAACGTACGATTGCTATTGCCGCTATGGTAGCTGTTGCTGCCTTTGGAACTGCTTTTACCGGTTATAGTTACCATGTAAAAAGTCATCACGCTACCTGTACCGGATCAAGGTATTGCAATGCCTGCAAGAATTGCAAATACTGTAACCATTGTGCAAAACAGGGTGGCACATGCGGCGTTTGCCGATAAACTAAGAGATTATAAGAGTGAAAGGAGAAAAAGAGCATTCACACATCTCTTTTTCTCCTTTTACTTTAATTACCCTCCTATCCTAACCGGATAAAAAGAGACATTGAAGCGATGACCATGAATGCAGAAGGGCCGACCAAAATGGTCAACCCTTTATACAATTATTAGAGTGCGGATTTATTTTGCATAACCCTGGTTCTGCTCAATGATTTGTAAAGCTTTTTTAATGGGTTATCCTTGGTAACCACATCCTCGTTATGGCTGCATAAACGCCGATCGCCATCCCTACTGTTATCAGAAGCAGGAGCAGGGAGAATTGCAACTTTAGACTGGCAGACTGGCTCCGCCTCGATTGAAAATAGCCCCAGACAAACACTTGTGGGAAAACATAAACCGACAAACCCAAAATGGTCAAAAATGGCCCGGTAAAGGTTTCAGGATCAAAGCCGACTGGTCTGCCGTTAATTGTGAGCCACAGCATTAGAAATACCCTGAATAACCAAACGCCACTCATAGCCAATAATAAATGGACGGCCCATCGGTTATGGGCCCGTATATCTCTTTTGATTGCTGTTCGAATGGTAAATATTGCACAGAACAGTATGATCAGGGCATTGATCGATACGATCAAATGGTCGAGTTTGGTTCCAATGGGGCTTGGTCGCCATATAAGTACGAGCCCATCCAAACTGATGGCAAATGCGAAATAAACATATATTCGGCCGCTGATCCGGTGAAACGCCGGCGCATATCGGCGTAATGCAGGAATTATCTGCAGCGGCCCGAGCAGGCTGATGATAGCTGCGAGCGCCACATGCAATCCAAATATCGAACTCCTGAATGGAGCGCCTTTTATATACAAATCCGGAACGGCCATATTCCAGCGTTCAAACTGGCCAAGAAAAGCGCTCTGCCAATAACGTAAGAAAATATAGGTTGCAAAAAACCACTGTCCTAAAAAGAAGAAGACGAACCAGCTTACAGCCGTCCATCGGAATATTGTAGAGGCCCGCAGGGGACGATACTTTTGCAGGTGTATGCTCATATCCACAAAAATATTGGCCTTTACAGGTCGGTGCACTTAACATTTGTTAGGAAATCTCCCGCCGGATCCTACTCAGGCTCTCTGGTTTGATCCCCAGATAGGATGCGATGTATTTCAGCGGTACGTTGAGAATAATATTCGGCGCCATCTTAATGAACTTGAGGTAGCGTTGCTCCGCCGTAAGGTTGGCCAGATCGTTAATCCGCTCCAGATACTCTTTCTGCACCTGGTTGAATAATTTGATCATATAATCCTTTTGCGTATAGCTCGTTTGATATGTTCGGTCTGCGTCTGGCTTGGATATTCGCAATAGCTCACAGTCTGTTATACATTGCAGATATTCATTGGAAACTGTTTTCTGTACAAAATGCTGATACGAAGTAAAGAACCGCGGCCCATCGTTCAGATCGGTCGTCACTTCTTCGCCCTTTGCAGTCACATAATACTTGCGCATATGGCCTGACACGATAAAATTGTGATATTCAGGAACCCGGCCTGCCTTATCAAGCAGCGTGTCCTTCGCAACCCACAAGGGATGGAACGTTGCCCGGCAGGAAGCCCGGTCATGCTCCGGAAGCTCAACAAGTCGGGATATATAAGCGAATAAAGTTTCGTAATAGTGCTCCATGCCGAATAAGGCTGATGACAATATACCATAATTATGCGGTACCCTATTGCCGTTTAACGAAAAATGGCTCTCCCATCCCAACCGGATGAAGAGAGCCATTCAAACAACAAAAAAGAAAACTATTTTATAATCACAACTTTTTGTGTTTGTTTTTCGCTGGTGGCTTTGTTAACGACTACCAGCATATACACACCGGCATTTAATCCAGTGATGGTCATGTTATCATCATGATAGTTGTTCCAGTGCTTCACTATTTTACCACTCAGGTCGGCAATGATTATATCACGCGTAGCGCTGCTGCCGAATAATACATTGGTATTGCCGGAAGTGCCAGGGTTGGGATATACAGTTACCCGGGCCGACTCATCAATTCCATGTACACCTTTCGCCACTGAAATAGAGGGGGTTCCATCTTTATCAATCTGTACCAGACGATACCAGCTGTTACCTGTTGCCGTATTCTGTTCTTTAAACTGATAGTATAATGGAGTGCTGCTGGTGCCGCCCGATGCCTGGGTAGCAACAAAACCCACTTTTTCATAAGCGCCGTTGGCTACACTGCGCTGAATTTCAAAACCGGTATTATTACTTTCCATATTGGTTGTCCACGTAAGTGTTACATTGGTACCGCTGCGGCTTGCTGTAAAATTAATAAGCGATACAGGCAAGGTAGCAGCAGCAGGCCAGTTTACAGTTACCGTAGCAGTAGTGGTCATGTTATCTGTAGTGGTAGAGAAATTATTATCCGGACCGTCGTCTGTTAGCTTATAAGTAAACGTTAACTGGGTAACAGCAGTGGAATTACGGGTGATGGTGAATGTACCATCGCTATTTACGGTTACAGATCCATTCGTTATGGTTTGCGCTGGCAGCGACCATTGCAGATCGGCATATGCATCATTGGCGTCATTATCGGTACCACCCAAATCAACTGAGTAACCTGCCGGAACAGCGGGATAGACTGAATTACCACCATACAGTACGCCATTGAACGACAGCTCAGCTTTATTTCCCCGGTTAAACATATCGTTTAAAGCAACAGGCGGACAATTGGTGCCACCGCAAATAAGCGATACGCCGCTGATAGACATATTATCTATCACATATTTAATACCGCTTTGTGTAAGTGGTGAATAGAAAGATATAAATACTTTAAAATTAGAAGCTGTAACAGTAGATGGAAACGTAAAAGTAAAACAGTTGGTGCCACCTGATAATAAGAAGCTATCAACATGGGCGTATTGATTCGCAACTTTTTCAGCATCCTTGGCAGAAGTAACAGCCGAGTTTACAAATAATACGTTTGCATATGTCTGTTGAGGAAATGTTTGTTTGGTATTCAGGCCTCCATCGTAAGCCCATATATCAAAACAAACTTTCACAGTGGTGGATGTTTTATTAACCGATGGTGTACCGATATCAGCCGGATTATTACCGCCAACACCCGGCGTTGTAATAACGCCATTTGAATTAACTGTTCCAAAACTGGCTCCTGTAGATAAAGTCCAGTCCGTAGGCGCAGGATCAAAATCTTCTAACAACTGAGCTTGTACAAAATTTGCCGCTATGGCAAATAATGCGAAAAGTAAAAACCGCTTCATAAAGAATTCTTTTTTGTGTTTAAGGAATTAGAGAGTTATGGCTTACAGCGGTATATTGGTTTCTACGGTTTTGATGGGGTATAGATAATAGTATATTGTATCGGTAAACCGATGCATTTATAATTGAACATTATTGATTAATGATGATGATAATACCCTGAGAAAATACAGGCAATAACAATCCACCCAGGCAATTACATTGCCTTATTCATTATAGTTATAATCCGGTAAAAAGTGTAAAAGGTGAAGTGCTTTCCTGGTATGTGTCACGCAGGCGCAGGGGTTCCCTGTAGTTGATTTACATGCATAATTTCTTTTTTACGGTTGAGGTTAATAATAAACAATGTTCCAGACCATCTGGTAACAGAACGTTTTCAAGGGGGAGTGAATCAACAATTAATTATCAGGTGGCGCGACAGTATTGAGGCTTTTGAGAACTGAAGAAACAGAGGAGGATTGGATACAGACAAAAATAATATGCGAATATGATTAATGCAAGGAATAATGAATTTAATTGATTTGAAACAAGCTGACAGTACAAGGTTTATGTAGCAAGAAAAAAGAACCAGGAAGTAGAAGAACTATAAGTTCTTACTTCCTGGTTCACACTTTGGTCCCGTTATTTATTGATCATTATTTTCTCTACTACTCTTCTCAATGTATTTTTATCGGTAACCACTAACATATACATACCTGTTGTTAACCCGTCTATTGTTATATTATCATCATGGTAATCGTTCCAGCGTTTTATCTGTTTTCCACTGAGATCAGTGATCATAATATCACGTACTGAAGAACTTCCAAACAGCACATTTACAGCAGAACCTGGGTTGGGGTAAATAAGCATTTTCTGTAATTCTTCTACACCACGTACTGCAAGTGATGGCAATATTTTCTGCTGACCATCTTTATTGATCTGCACCAGACGGTACCAGTTAACTGAATTGCTGTTATTCACTTCGCTGAACTGATATTGTACGGGATCATTGCTGAATCCATTGTTTGCTCTGCTGTTAAGGAAAGCTAATGTTTTATACTCACCATTAACAACACGCTGTACCTGGAAGCCGGCGTTGTTGCTTTCTGTTGAAGTAGTCCATTTTAATGTAACGAGTGAACCACTGCGGTTTCCATTAAAGTTAACCAGCGCTACCGGTAGCGAAGCTCCGGCCGGGAAGTTAACTGTTACAGTAGCCTGATCGCAATTACCACCAGGATCGCACAGCTGATAAACAAAAGTAACCGTAGTAACAGCAAGACTGGCACGGGTAATGGTGGCTGTTCCCTGCCCTGCAGGATTCATGGTAACAGTACCATTTGAAGGAGGCGTTACCAATGACCAGGTTAAAGTGCCATACGCATCATCGGGGTCGTTATCCATTCCAAACTGATCTACCAGATAACCGGCAGGTGGTGCGGGATAAGCGCTGTTAGGTCCGTATAGAACCACGTTCACTGATGTTTGAGCAGGATTGGCAATATTGAAATTGTCGTCGAGTGCAACGGGCGGACAAGTGCCGGTGCAGACTTCACTCAAACCGCTGATGATAAAATTATCCCAGCCAAAACGTACACTACCCATATCGCAGTTGGGATCGGTAGTGTGAACTTTGAAAAATACCCTAAAATCACTGGCTGTTACACTTGCAGGGAATGTAAAGGAATTACAGATCGTTCCACCGCCTGTAGGTACCGACAAACCCAATACCGTACCATATATATTGGCCGGATTGTTGAGATCGTTCCCGTTGTTGGATGAAGAAGTAACAAAATACAGGTCAACCGTTGAGGCACATGGTAAACTTGTTGAATCACCGGCAGAATAACCGAAGATATTGAAACAAACCTTTACTGTATTTGATGCTTTTTTTACAATAGGTGTTCCGATAATTCCGGGGCTGCTGCCATTAGATGAAACCACTACGTCGTTATTACCATTTACTGTATGAAAACTATAACCGTTTGCAAGAATCCAGTTTGCAGGGTGCGGTGTAAATGTTTCCTCCAGCTGAGCATGCAGTATACCTGCGCTTAAAACACATAATAATAGCAATGCGCCTGAATGTAGCATTCGCTTCATAACATTTGTTTTTGATTTTTACAATGTATTTGCGGGTAGCTTACAACAGGTACAGATTAATAATCAGTAAGTCTTTGACAGATAATGGATGTACAATGCGGTTAATTGGATCCGGAGGTTAAAATCAAGAGGTTGTTCAGGAATGGATAATAGATGAATCAGGATGATATGGGCCTGCCCCCAGCAACAAAATAGGCCCCATACAGGGTTTGCCTTAGGATAGTAAGAATAAAGCTTATACTTAAGCAAATGGAGTGAAAACAGTCAGAGCAAGACAAAAATAATTCGATTATTTCAGATTAGCAATAATCGGAATATAAAATATTATTCATACAAAAATAACTGAGATACATATCTGTATAGATATCATATTGTATTCATAATCAATACACAAGGTTAAATAACCAGCGTACAGTAATAGAACAACCCTTCGGGTGATACTTCTTTTTGCTGTCTATTGCCCGTTACTTACAGCCTTTATAGACCGCTCAGTTACCCACTTAAGGGCTATATCGAGCTGTTCCTTTATGGTAAGGTGGGAATTGTCGAGTTCCAGGGCATCAGAAGCCTTGCGCAGCGGGCTTACTTCGCGATGAGAGTCGATATAATCGCGCATTTCGAGGTTGGCCTTTACTTCCTCCATGGTAACGTTGGGGTTCTTCTCGTAAAGCTCCTGAAAGCGGCGTTTTACGCGGATATCCTTATCGGCCGTCATAAAGATCTTGAGTTCGGCATTTGGGAAAACAACGGTGCCTATATCGCGGCCGTCCATTACTATACCTTTGTTTTTACCCATTTCCTGCTGCTGTTTTACGGCAAAATCGCGAACTTCTTTGATAGCAGCTACTTCGCTTACTTTTTCCGCCACCACCAGATCGCGGATAACGTATTCCACGTTCTCGTGGTTCAGGTGTATTTCGCTCTGACCGGTTTTATGATTGGATGAAAAGGTGAGTTCAATATGTTTAAGGGCATTTTCTACGGCCTCATGATTGGTCCAGTCAACGTGATTACGCAAAAAATACAAGGTAACAGCGCGGTACATAGCGCCGCTGTCGATATATATATAGCCTAATTCCCTCGCCAGTTGTTTTGCTAACGTACTTTTTCCGCAGGAGGACCATCCATCGATGGTAATAATGATCTTTTGTTCCATAGATATGGTGCAAAAATGCAAAAGATTAGGCAGAAAAAAAATGTCGCCCCGTAAAATCGGGACGACATCAAAATTGTAGTGGGACGTGTCTTGACACACTACGCTGTGTCACCTGGTTAGCAGTTCATTGCCCTTAGAGGAATGAGCCCGGATTATATGCTGACATAGCGAAAATGTCACGTACAGTCATCGGAATTGTAAACCGAGGGACGCTATCTTATTAACGAATCTTTATCTATTAAAGTGTTCCTTCAACCTGAAAAAATCACAAAAAAAGTCCCCGTTGCGGTGTACACAACGGGGACTAAGTGTTTACTTTACAAATATCTATATGCTAATTTAAGAAGCTTCAGACTTTTCCTTTGTGGCTTTCAAAGTGAACTTGATCTTTGAATTTTCTTTATCGAGATCGGCCACTAAAGTATCACCCTGTTTAATATGCAGGCTGAGTATTTCTTCTGCAAGAGGATCTTCCAGATATTTCTGAATAGCTCTGTGTAACGGACGAGCACCAAATTGTTGGTCATATCCTTTTTCAGCTATAAAGCTTTTAGCTTCCGGCGTTAACTCTAACGTGAAGCCCAGGTTAGCCAAACGTTTCATTACACCCTTCATCAGAATATCAATGATCGAGAAGATATGTTCTTTTGTAAGCGAATTGAAGATGATGACATCATCAATACGGTTCAGGAACTCAGGTGAGAAGGTTCTCTTTAGCGCTTTTTCAATAACTGCTTTGTTATTTTCATTGGCGTTTTGTGTACGTGCCTGAGTAGCGAAACCTACGCCCTCACCAAAATCTTTCAACTGGCGAACACCAATGTTCGAAGTCATGATGATGGTGGTATTCTTAAAGTCAACTCTTCTTCCTAATCCATCGGTTAACTGGCCATCATCCAATACCTGTAACAGGATGTTATAAATATCAGGGTGGGCTTTTTCAATTTCATCGAGCAAAATTACTGAGTAAGGTTTGCGACGAACTTTTTCAGTTAACTGACCGCCTTCTTCATATCCTACATATCCGGGAGGAGCGCCAATTAAACGGCTAACCGTAAATTTCTCCATGTATTCACTCATATCGATGCGTATGAGGGCATCTTCTGAATCGAACATGTAACGGGCGAGCGAGCGGGCCAACTCTGTTTTACCTACACCGGTAGGACCGAGGAAGATAAATGTACCGATTGGCTTTTTGGGATCTTTCAAACCTACACGGTTACGCTGGATGGCTTTCACCACTTTTTCAATGGCTTCATCCTGTCCTATTACCATGTTCCTCATATCTTCACCCATACGACGCAGTTTTTCGCTTTCGGCCTGCACCATACGTTTCACGGGAATACCGGTCATCATGCTCACTACTTCGGCAATAGCTTCTTCGTCTATCGGATAGCGTTTATGCTTGCTTTCTTCTTCCCAATTGTTCTTTGCTTTTTCAAGATCTTCCTGTAAACGCTTTTCGGTATCACGTAAAGAGGCTGCTTCTTCAAACTTCTGGCTCTTTACTACTTTGTTCTTTTCAACCTTTACATCTTCGATCTTTTTCTCGAGGTCGAGAATTTCCTTTGGCACATTGATGTTCTTCAGGTGAACGCGGGCGCCCACTTCATCCATAACATCAATTGCTTTATCAGGTAATAAACGATCGGTGATATAACGGTCGCTTAATTTTACGCAGGCATCAATGGCATCGTCACTGTAAGTAACGTTGTGATAGTCTTCGTATTTGGATTTGATATTGTTCAGGATCTGAATGGTTTCGTCCACACTTGGTGGTTCTACCATTACTTTCTGGAAACGGCGATCGAGAGCGCCATCTTTTTCGATATACATTCTGTATTCGTCCAGTGTTGATGCGCCAATGCACTGGAGTTCGCCTCTTGCCAGCGCAGGTTTGAAGATGTTGGAAGCATCCAGTGAACCACTGGCGCCGCCGGCGCCTACGATGGTATGAATTTCATCGATGAACAGGATCACGTCTCTGTTCTTTTCGAGTTCATTCATGATGGCTTTCATACGTTCTTCAAACTGACCGCGATATTTTGTACCTGCAACAAGGGCTGCAAGGTCAAGCGAGATCACGCGTTTGTCGAACAGTACCCTTGATACTTTACGTTGAACAATACGCAGGGCAAGACCTTCCACGATGGCGGTTTTACCTACGCCTGGTTCCCCGATAAGGATCGGGTTGTTCTTTTTACGGCGCGACAGTATCTGAGATACTCTTTCAATTTCTTCTTCACGACCTACAATAGGGTCCAGTGCACCGCTTTCGGCTAAACGTGTAATGTCACGGCCAAAGTTGTCTAATACCGGAGTTTTACTTTTTGTATTTCCTGCAGAGCGGGATTTCTGTTGAGAATATTTTTTTTCATCATCGAAGTCGTCTTCATTCTCATCAGCATATTCGCTGCGTACATCGTTGCTTTTAACAACGCCCAATTCGTTTCTGAATAAATCGTAATCCACGTCGAACTGATTTAAAATTTGAGTTGCTATGTTTTCCTTATTCTTAAGAATGGAGAGCATCAGGTGTTCTGTTTCAACAGTGGGACTTTTTAAGGCCTTTGCTTCCAGAACAGTAACGCGTATCACCTTTTCGGCCTGCTTGGTGAGTGGCAAACTGTTTATGTTGGCAATGTTTTTACCGGTTTTGTCTTTTACTGCCAGTTCAACCTCTTTCCGCAATTCGTACAGATCCACATTAAAGCTTTTCAATATACGGACAGCAGTGTTCTCTCCTTCACGGATCAACCCCAGCAACAAATGTTCAGTTCCGATAAAATCGTTCCCCAATCGTAAAGCCTCCTCTCTGCTAAAAGAAATGATCTCCTTTACCTGGGCTGAAAAATTGTTGTCCATTTTATTTATAATTTGTTGTGTGTTATACAATAATAACGAATATTTTTGACATTCTGTTGTAGTCTTTTATTAACGGTTGTTGCTACTAAAAGTACTAAAAAGTCCTTATGCAGTTCAAAATTGATACCAGTGAGAAATTCCATGCCATTCAGATCAAAGAACCGATTTTATCTGCTAATATGACAGAGGAATTGGACGCCTGTTTAATGCCCCTGCTGGAACAGGAAGTGAAAAATGTGGTGCTTATCTTACAAGACATTAAATCCATTGATAACGCTGCCGCAGAACACTTAGTGAAGTTACAACAAGCCTTTTATGAACTGAACGCATCGTTTGTAATTTGTTGCCTGTCAAAACAGGTTGAAAAATCGCTGGATGATAGTAACCTGCTGGAATTGCTGAATACAGCACCCACCGAAAGTGAAGCATGGGATATCGTACACATGGAAGAAATTGAACGCGAGTTGGGAGATGAACTGTAACTCCCTGAACCAATCAGCTTCTGTTTAAAATCAGAAGCACTTTCAACTGACTTTAAAACAAAACTGTAGTTGAAAACTGTCAATTCACGATTGTAAAATTCAAACCGACGTTGTGTCACATCAACTGCCGGTGATGAGGCTTATTTTCTAACCCTATACCGCTTTAACAGCATCGGGTTTCTGCAAAAACCTCATTTTTATGCTGAAATCAATTTTTCACCGATTTGTTAAAATTTGCTCTTCGACTCCATTGAGGGCCTAATACAGTCGAAAGAAAGAACCTGAAACATAAAGCGCTGAGAAATCTTTCAATGAAAAAATACGCCGTTATAGTTGCCGGAGGTTCCGGATTGAGAATGGGCACAACACTGCCAAAACAATTCCTGCCATTAAGAGGTAAACCTGTTTTATGGTACTCACTCACAGCTTTTCTGGATGCATTTAAAGACATGGAAATCATACTGGTGCTTCCGCAGGACCATATGCAAACCGGTCATGAGATCATACGCACTACCAAAGAGCCAGACCGTATATGGATCACTGTAGGCGGTGAAACCCGTTTTCATTCCGTTAAAAACGGGCTCGATCACATTCATCATCATTCCATTGTGTTTGTGCACGATGGTGTACGCTGTTTGCTTACCCCCGATCTGATCCGCCGTTGTTATGATCAGGCCATTGGAAAAGGAAATGCCATTCCCTCTGTTCAGGCCGTTGATACCATTCGCATTGAAACTATTGGCGGCAACCAAATGCTCGACCGCCATAAAGTGCGCATCATTCAAACCCCGCAAACCTTTTACAGCGATATTATTAAAGTTGCTTTTGAACAGGATTATGATGAATCATTTACCGATGAAGCAAGTGTAGTGGAACGGCTGGGCGTTAAAATAAATCTCATCGAAGGCGAACCCACGAATATTAAGATCACCCGCCCTGTTGATATTTTAATGGCAGAAAAAATTCTTGAAGAACGAGAACTGAATAGATAATAACCAGTTTCAGGTTACATGTTGCAGGTTACAAGGAAATGAAACATGTAACGTGAAACCTGAAACATGCAACTATTTCCTACTACCTTTAATCCAATTTACATACCACGGTAACCGGTTAATCCATAACGTACGATACACTTCGAAGGTTGCGCCAAAGCCACTGTAAAAAAATGCCAGACTGGGAACATCTGATCCTTCAAAGTCAAGCAGCAACGGCTTTCCGGCAAAATCATAAATGAACCGGTCGATCAGGAAATGAGAAGCGCCCTGTTTTTTGCTGTCGGGATGATTGCCTACCAGAATATAATAAGCCCGGTTATGCGAAAAAAAATACACACACGAAGCGATCAGCTCACCGGCCAATGAGTATACACCACACGTTATAGCCTTTTGTTTCTGATGAAGAAAATAATATAAGCGGGTAAAATTTGCATAATCCATATCAGTAAAATCGGTGATGCTATCCCACTGTTTACGCGCCAGCGCAACCACTTCTTCAACCGGAATATCATTTGTATACCGGTTATTTAATTGCCCGGCCTTTCTGATATTCCGCTTTGTATTTTCACGATAATCGTTATACAATGCATCATATGGCTGATTCAACGGCAGCACAAAATTCTTATGGAGTTTTGAAGGATCCTGTATATCGCCAAACACATTGCCATAATTCACTTTTATATCGGTTAGCTTATACTTCGCGGGAATAGCCTGAATAAATTGATTAAACAGTTCTTTAGTGACGTTTTTACCGAACACACCCAGTGAAGCGATAAAGGCTGGCTGATATGCGTATTGAATACCCAATTTTCTTCTTTTGGGGATGGGCATCACCACTTCATAATCATTCAGTACCAGCGCATCCCACTGAGCGCACATATGATCGAGATAAAACGAGTAAGCGTAAATAAGTCCGTTGGAAGCGTTATCGATACACTGATCCCATTTAAAGGTATCAATCTGGCTGCGATGAAGATATTGAAGACGGTTACTCATTCAATGTTTAAAACGGGATCTTATTCTCTGTTACTTTTCTCAGGTTAAACCGGTGTATGTCTATACTGAAAGAAACTTTTTTGAAAAAGGTATTTTCATCCGGAACTGTTTTCAGGTTATCCCTGAACTCCTTGCTGTACAATATCGGTGCATACACATTCAGCAGATTCTTAAACAGTGTAAGCTGTACACCGGCCACATACAAAAACCGGCTGGTGGCGGCATCTTTTTTCCATGCATCGGCGTAAGTGCCGGCATCAAAGAAAATCCGCAACGGCAACTGTACGGGAAACAATCCTTTGGGTAAAGTACTATTCAGGTTTACAGAAGCTATCCAGTCGTCTGACCGACCCTGCAATCCCTGAAAAAGATCTGTACGGAGTTTTAAACCGCCATCTCGCATCATGATCTGCTGACTGGCCAGTCCTTCCGACTCATTACGACCGATAAAGTAATTGCTGTAGGTATAATCTTCATCACCTCTTACAGCAGTTAATTTAGGCTGATAGATGATGGTATTGAATTGTTTGGCAATCGTTTTTTCACCTATATAACCGAATTTGGCGGCAAACACACGAGCCTGCAATCCACCCGAATTACTGTAATTAAAGAAATAATTACCGGTAGCACTGGCGCGGTAAAATCCGTCGCCCTGCTGCACCTGTAACTGCACATCGTAGGGATAGAGCGCGCGATAATCTGTTATATTAAAGGTAAGCTGGTTCAGATATCTGTTTTGCACTTTTCCTTCGGTAGGATAATACTGCCCATCGGTGCTTTTCAAATTATAATTGAATCCTTTTTCACCAATGGCATAAGTTCTCCATTCAATCCATTTTTCCAGACTCCTCAATGGATCGCTGTTTTTAAATGTGAGCCGTAATGCAGGTTCTATTTTATAAAAACCGCCGAATACTTTATTGGCGTTACTGTCGGTACCTGATAATGTTGAAAACCGGGCGCCGCTTACCGACAGATCAATTTTTTCAAAAGTATGATTAGGCCGCCACGTATAACCAACACGGCCGATACCATTTACCTGTTTACTGTTGGTAGCATATAAAGGCACCGCAATAAACTGAAAGTTGCTGGCAGGGAAAGTATAATTATGCAGCACCAGTCCGATCATAAAACCATCATATTTATTATAACCGGGGAGCGGCATCCAATTAATGTAATTAACGTGGTTATAATCTTTGAATGAAAAAACAAAAGCAGGTTTTACTTTATATCGATTGAACCGGCTGACCGTTCCTTTTTGCTGCATTGAATCAAAGAATGCATTTACCGCTTTTTCATCAGCGCCGCCCTGCTGCAATACATGCTGAAGGTCCTGCGGATACGGGTGTTTGAATTGCCACTGTTTATAATAAGCCTGCATGCAACTGTCGAACCGTTGCGTGCCCACAGCCATTTCAAGATGCTTTAATAAAACCCCTGTTTTAAGGTATACCATTACCATATAATTCGCGGGTGTAAAACCGGCTGATGGAGTGGCTACAGGCTGATCTTTTTTAATTTTTGCTATGGCATCTACGGCAAGCGCATTTACATCATCAGGTAGTCTGTCTTTAATCCATTGCGGATAATCAGGGCTGGGATATTTACATGCCCTGTAGCGGTTATCATAATAAGTGTTTACGCCCTCATCCATCCACGGATAATCACGCTCATTATTGGCCAGTATGCCATAAAACCAGTTATGCCCAACTTCATGTTCAATGGTCATGTCGAGTGCCCGATCATCCAAAGCAGGTGAAATACTGGTAATGGTAGGATATTCCATTCCACCATTAAAACCCATTTTAGCCTCTACTACACTTACTACATTATAAGGATACTCACCAATGAGATTGGACCTGAAATGAACGGCGTCTTTTAAGAACTTTATGCTTTTGGTCCAGGTATCACTTTTATGAGCATGGTAAAAACAGAATGCCTGCACTACCCTGCCCGATGTCAGTTGAATAGTATCCTGTTTTACGATATATGCCGAATCGGCAAACCAGGCAAAGTCATGAATATTGCTTTGCAGGTAGCGAAGTGTTTTAAGAGTTTGTGGTTTGCGGTTTGTAGTTTGTTGTGCTATATCCTGTAAAGGTTCATCGTTTTCAGTTTCTCTAACAGTAGGTTTGTGAACAGGTTTCTTTACGGGAGTTTTTTTAAAATGAGAACCCGGCTTATGTGGTACAGGTTTGTGTGCTATCGGCTTCTTCTTAATAGTTGAAGGTTTCTTACTTTTTATTTTCTGTGTCTTGCTTTCGGCCTCCGGCATCACAAACTCTGACCTGCTCTTTAGCCATTGTTTCTCTTCTTCATTCTGCAATTCTCCTGTAGCGGCAACCACATATCCCTGCGGCACCGTTATGCTTACATCAAAGCTGCCAAACTCGCTGTAAAATTCGCCTAGTTCAAGGTAAGGAATAGGATGCCAGCCGGCGTGATCATATACAGCCGGTTTGGGATACCATTGGGTTATCTGGTAAGAATGACCGGTATGACCGCCTCTTGAAAAATTAGCAGGCAGTTTAACATGAAACGGAGTGGTTATGTCGGTTTCCTGCCCCGGCATCAGCGGCGAAGGCAGATATACCTTTACAATATCAATGTATTGGGGATGATCTTCTGTTTTAAGCGTGTTATTTCCAACCCTGAAATCGAGCCGGTTGATATAGCCTCGCTTTTCGCGATCAGAGAAATAAAAGTCTGTACGACCGTCCAGCAGGGTTTGTTCACTAAAAGCCGTTCTGTCGTTTTTAAAGGCATTGGGCCACAGATGAAACCAGATGAAAGTAAGTGTATCGGGTGAGTGATTTATATAGCGGAGTTTCAAAAAACCATCCAGCGTGTGGTCATTGTCGTTCAGCGATACATCAATGGTATAATGTACTTCCTGTTGCCAATATGCCTGCCCAATGGCCTGCAACTGCACAACCGTGATCAGTAAAAGAAAGTAAAGCTTTTTCATCGTGACGGGTGAGTGGTGAATGCCTTATAAATTACCTTCTTTGTTCAGCAAGGCAAACAGGTCATCGAGTTTTTTACCGCTTGCCTTTTCTATTTCCTCCTTAAAGTCTTCAGGGTAGGGATGTTTATACTGCCAGTCGTTGAAATAAGCTTCTACGCCTTTGTCAAGAGCGTCACGGCCAATAGCTCTTTCAATGGCATATAACCATACAGCGGTTTTAATATATACTACAATACCGTATTCATCTTTACTGGTAAAAGCTGTGGAGCCGCTTTCGATGGGTTTTTGTGCAGGAAGTGATCTTAATACTTCATAGATGCGCTGCTGAAATTGATCTTCGGGCAGTTCACGCACATCTTTTGGAATCATTGATCCGAATATGCTATTAGACCTGTATTTTTCAGCTTCGTAACGAAACTGGAAATAAGTGTTAATGCCTTCATCCATCCACGGATGATCACGCTCATTGCTGCCTAAAATGCCGTAAAACCAGTTATGTCCTACTTCATGGGTGATCACAGCATCCATTTCTTCTTCACCGGCTTTGGGACTGGTAATTAAAGTGATCATCGGATATTCCATACCACCCGAGGAAAGATTACCGGGACCTTCCACAGCCTGCACTACAGGATAAGGATATCTGCCTATCCAGCGTGAGTAATGCCGAACGGCGTCTTTTATAAAATTGGTGCTGCCTTTCCATTGTTTGTTGCCATTGGGTTGTCCGTACGAAAACACATTCACCGTATCGCCTTCGGCCAGTTGCAGGGTATCGTACCGGATGATGAAACTTTTATTGGCAAACCAGGCAAAATCGTGAATATGGTCACCATAATACTGCAGGGTTTTTAATTTACCCGGCGTGCTGGTTTTATAAAGAACATCTTTCAGTCCTTTATTATTTTCAATACCGATCTGTTTGTATTTATTCAGCTCAGCGAGGGTTTGCAGGGTACCTGTGGCGCCTATTACATATTCTGAAGGCACCGTAATACTTACATGAAAGCTGCCATACTCGCTGTAAAACTCGCCTTCATCAAGATAGGGGAAATTATGCCAGCCCTTACGGTCGTAAACGGCCGGTTTGGGATACCACTGACAGATCATAAACTGCTGACCGTCGTAACCGCTGCGCGAGTAGTAATTGGGCAATTTTACAAAAAACGGCGTGCTGATGGAAACATGCGCGCCGGGTAATAAAGGTTGCGCCAATACGAGTTTTACCATGTCGATATTGGCTGTATCGGCAATGGTTTGAGCGGGTTGACCGTTCACCTTAAAATGCATACTGTCGATATACCCCGGTTCTCTGGTAGTAATTTTTTTCTCGCTTTCCTTATCGTTCGCCAGTTGTTTAGCGAGTGCCGTGCTATTGTTTTTATACGCATTAGGCCACAGATGGAACCAGATATAAGTAAGCGTATCGGGAGAATGATTGATATATTCGAGTGATTCTTCAGCCTTCAGGCTATGTTGTTTATCCAGTAAAGTTACCTGTATGTTATAATGTACTTCCTGCTGCCAATAATCTGATTGCGCTAAACCAACACATGGCAACACCGCTATCATCACTACGAACAATGTCTTCATCATAAATTGTATTTTTATCGTGAATCGTCAATCGTGAATCGTGAATGACGTTCCATTTTCAAATTTGCACATTTTCAAATTTTCAAATCTGCACATTATCTTCCTTTTCCTAAAAAAATAATCCTTAACGTGTATATCATGATCTTGAGATCAAGCGCGAGTGAAATATTTTCGATATAGATGAGATCGTACTTCATGCGCTGGATCATTTCATCTACATTTTCAGCATAGCCAAACTGTATCATTCCCCATGAAGTAAGCCCGGGTTTTACCTTTAACAGGTATGAATAATATGGCACCTGTTCGTGGATCTGATTTATATAATACTGCCGTTCGGGTCTGGGGCCTACAAGGCTCATTTCGCCCTTGAGAATATTCCACAATTGCGGTAATTCATCGAGGCGCCATTTACGCATTTTTCGTCCCCAGCTGGTAACACGCGGATCGTTGATGGAAGACAACTGCGGCCCATTCTTCTCGGCCGAATCGCACATTGAACGGAATTTATAAATTTTAAACTTTCTGCCTTTGTACCCTACCCTCTCCTGCGAATATATTATTGGCCCTGGTGAAGATAATTTAACCCGTATGATAACATACAGGATCAGTGGCGAGAACAGAACGAAACCAAGTATTGCCACAGCAACATCGAGCACCCGTTTGATATTCAGTTGCCATTGCGGCATTAGGCCCGATTTAATATCGGTTAAAACAGCGCCGAACAGATTGCTGGTTTTAACCGATCCCGATAGAATATCCAGCACATCGGGCACTATTTTTACTTCCACATCCTTTTCGCTGAGCCGGTCAACAATGCTTTCAACCTGTAGCTTTTCCCGTTTTTCCATGGCTATTACCACCAGTTTTATATGCTGCTCATCAATTACTTTTTCCATTTCGGGAAGCCAGCCATGACAGGGTAAATGATGGCTGATGCCGTTTGGTTGTGCTTCGGCACATAAAAAACCGGTATAATGGTAGCCGGCGGTACGTAATCCTTCGCGGGTATCGAAATAAATCTTTTCTGCAATGGAGTTACCTCCAATAAGGAGCGTATTAAAACGTACATGGCCCTTACTAAGCTGGCTTTTTACCACATCGAGCACCAGGCTACGGCCCGTCCAGGTAAAAAACAGCTGGGCGATAATATACGAAAGCAGGGCTTTATAGTAATAAGTATACTCTGTATGGGGGTCGTTAATTACAATAGCAAAGAATATAACGGTGCAGCCAATGATGCAGCAAAGGAAGGTTATAGCCAATTCATTTAAACGCGATTTGCGGTACAGGGAGTTATAGGAACCTACCAGTGCATAAAAAATAAGCCATGCTACAGGTATGAGACTAATGCCCAGCCAAAAACGGTTGTTCAGATATAACTCGTCGTCGATAGTTATGGGTTCGCGCAATAAAATGCGACGCGTGAAGTATAAAACGATCCACGCCAGTATTGCTGCGGTATAATCGCTGAACAGGTACCAGGTACTATGGATTCGTTTAACGGCCGGCATGTAAGGGTTTACACAATAATATTATTGTTTTTGATCTTTTGCAAAATTTGATGTGCTACGTCCATTGCCCTGTATCCATCTACTTCCGATACCACTGTTGGAGTGTTTAAAAGGATGGCATCGCGAAAAGATTCCAGTTCTCTTTTTATGGCATTTACCTCTGGTACCTGGGGATTTACAACAGCAATCGTTTTTTTACCGTGCACTGTATCCAGGTCAAAGGAAAAGGCGTCAATATCCTGTGGTGATTTTAATTTAATTACTTCTGATTTTTTATTCAGGAAGTCGATACCAATGTAAGCATCTTTCTGAAATAATCGCATTTTCCTCATCTTCTTCATCGATATACGGCTGGAAGTAAGATTGGCTACACAGCCGTTATTGAACTCAATACGAACGTTGGCAATATCGGGTGTATCGGTCATAACCGCTACACCGCTGGCCGAGATCTGCTTTACTTCACTTTTTACCAGACTGAGAATAATATCGATATCATGGATCATGAGGTCGAGAATAACGCTTACTTCGGTACCCCGTACATTAAACTGGGCCAGTCTGTGCACCTCAATGAACATAGGGTTAAGTTCCAATTGCCTCACAGCGAGGAAAGCGGGGTTAAACCGCTCCACGTGACCGACCTGCAGCTTAATTTTCGATTCTCTTACCAGATTTACCAGCTCCTGTGCCTCCTGCATGGTATTGGCCATAGGTTTTTCAACAAACACATGCCTGCCCTTGCGAATGGCCATTTTTGCCAGTTCAAAGTGATATGTAGTGGGCGCAATAATGTCAACGGCATCCACGGCATCGATAAGTCGCTCTGCATCCAGAAAACGGGGCACCTGGTATTTTTCTGATACTTCCTGGGCCGCCACATCATTAGGATCGTAAAAGCCTACCAGTTCAGCATTATTGATCTCTTTCCAATTGTTCAAATGAAATTTTCCAAGATGTCCTACGCCAAATACGCCAATCTTAAGCATACAGTAAATTAAAGCCGCAAAGATAACGGGTAGTACCCGTTACCAAACGCTTTTTTATTACCAGTAATTGTATTGGATGTGAATAAGCCCTTCGACTCCGCTCAGGATTGAAACACAGCCGATTGAGCGCTATCGGATCAATGCAGAACGGCTGTTATAAATACGGTTGGGAGCGTATATAAAAAGGCAGGTGCCTTCCTTTAAAGCATCGATCAGTTCCTGAGATATATCGGGCGATACAGCAGGGCAACCCCAGCTACGGCCTATATAGCCCTGACTGGCAATAAGCCCCTCACATACATAATCAGCGCCATGAATTACAATACCGCGGCGCATAGCTGCATCATTTATACCTTTTTCCATTCCCTGCAGTTTCAGGGAATAGCCATTGCTTCCGTTGTAGGCACTTCCGGTAATATAGAAACCGAGGCTGCTTTTGCAGGAAGACAGCTTATTGGAGAAAGATTCGGCAGTTTTTTTGCCGGTCCTCATACCGTGCGCTACCCAGGTATTGTATAACAGGCGGTAATTGTCGAGGTCAACCACATACAGCCTTTTATTCATGCTGGGCTGGCTGAAGTCGATAATTGCCAGCAGATTGTCTTTTATATGATGGGTTTTTACCAGCCTGGCCATTCCTTTAAGCGCCATGGCAAAAACTTTCTTCGACAGGCCTGCTTCCTTAAGATCAAGGCTGTCGTATACGTTTAGTTTTTTTGAAATAGAAAAATAAGAGGATACATGGGCAGAAAAGGAGGTATCGGAAAAGATACGCGCAACCGATCCTTTACCATTATGAGCCGGAGTAAAAGATGATTGCAACACAACAATGCCCAGTATCAGGAATACCAGTAGAGGCATTCCCGGCTTTGCCGTTAATGTTTTTTGCATGGATCCGTTCCCGTTTTTTTGATAGGTTGATTGGAAACAAACAACCCATCGGTACAGAAATAAGCTATCTTAATCAGATAATCCCCCACGGCGACCCTGAAAACAGCCATGGGCATCTTTTAAAAATAGGAAAATTATTTCAACAAATATTAGTCCGGAAATGATTTTAAAACACATTAATAGAAAACATATATCGTTTTCCGTTCCTTAGCAAACGCATATACGTTGAATGTGTGCATAAATCGAAAAATTGGAAGTCGGAAGCCAGAGGTCTGAGGTCGGAAATCGGGAAAAACGGGTTCTTCTGACTTCTGACTTCCTACGTTGACTTCTCTTTGTTAAACAGGTAATTAACCACAACGTAGAAAAATCCGAACACATTGGCGGTGGTAGTAGTGATCAGGGCGATGAGTACCCCATCGGAGAGTTGGATGGCGCCACGGCCGCATTGCAATACGATCATGAGCACAAAAAACATCCACAGTACAGTAACGGCAAAGATCCAGTAACTATAGGTTTTACGGGCTTTATTATCTTCGATCAGGCGGTTGAGATTCGCCCGGGCAAATTCAGCATCAAAATCAAGCACTTTGATCTCCTCCACATTGGCTTCCTTTATATTCACAAGGGTATCGGGCGGCTCATCGAGCAGCGGGTGTAATAAATCCTTTACCTCATCAACTGAGGCAACATTATGTTGAGGCGGTGTTTTCATTTATTATCGAAGTAGCAAGCCTTCAAAATACTTTTGAATATCGTTGTTGCTGATGGGGGTTGATTTTTCGGCGGGATTATACACATTCGACCAGGGAGTTCGCGGCTGATGCGTCCAGTTCGATAAGGCCATGGCAGAATAATCTTTTAACACATTCCAGGTATATTGAATGGAATCGATGGCTGTAGTATCGAGCAGGTATCGCTTTTGATCAGTGCCGGCAGGTAAAAAGGAAGCAGTATCGGTAATGAGTTTACTACCGTACAGTTTAAAATCCTCGTAAATTTCGGGTACTACCGGCCCGTATTTCCAGGCCTGAAAATTTTCTGTGATGAGGGGCGCATTGTATTTGGCCAGATGATAACCCTGAGCAAAATAAACCAGCTTTTGCAACTTCATTTGTGTTACAAACTTGCCCTCATCAATACCCTTTTTTACGAAGGCGTAGGCAATAAGTGATGCAGGATAGGCCATAAGGTTACCTCATTTGATTCTTATGTAAATATAAAGAATTCTTTTTAATTACTAATTTTTTTAGCCTGTCGGTGTGAGGGGGATGGGTTGTACCCGTTTCGTTTTTCCCTGGGTTTCACCCGGGGCTATGCACATTAAAGTCCTTCAGACTTCCCTCAATCGAGGCCTAAGTGATAAGATGCTTTGTTAAGGTCTTGTTGGATACTTGTTGCATACTCGTTGGGTATTTGGCGCCCTTTTCCCTATGAAGAGGGCACCAAATACCCAACAAATACCTAACAAATACCTAACAAGGTATAAAGGTATAACCAATAATGCCTGTAACTCGACTATAAGCCCCGTTTTAAGCTAAACGCTAAATGCAAAACGCTTAACGCAAAGAACACTAAATGCATTAGGCGTTAGCGCTAAGCATTAAGCGTTCGACATTAAGCGTTTAGCATTCTGCGTTTTGCTTTCTGCGTTTTTTTACAGCTTCTCCCCAATAATCGAATACAACAAATTCCTGTAGTGTTCACTGCAGGGCAGTTCGGTTTCGCCCAGCAGAACAGCCTTACGCGAAACGGTGTCAACCTTACGCAGTGAAATAATATAGGAGCGATGAATGCGGATGAACTCCTCGTGTGGTAACCGGCTTTCGAAGTATTTAAGACTTTGCAGCGTTACAAAGGGTTTCTTACTGTCGACGAGATGAATTTTGGTGTAGTCTTTCAACCCCTCGAGATACAATATGTCGCTGTAAAAGATCTTCTGGATCTTGTGCGAAGTTTTGATGAAGAGGAAGTCATCGTCTTTACGCAAGGTGGTTTTAGCCTTTCTGAAACCAATGAACTCATAGGCTTTATTCACGGCTGCCATAAAGCGATCGAATGAAACCGGTTTTAACAGATAGTCTACAGCGTCGAGTTCAAAACCTTCTACGGCAAATTCATTGTGGGCCGTTACAAAAATTACAGCAGGTTTTTTGTTCAACACTTTTAAAAACTGGGTACCGCTGAGATCGGGCATTCTGATATCGAGCAATACCAGGTCGATCTCTCCTTTTTCAAAATACGGAAACGCTTCTACCGGGCCCTCGCAACGGGCCACAAGGTTCAGGTAAGGAACTTTTTTGATGAAATCTTCTAACAGGTCGAGCGCCCAGGGTTCATCGTCGATGATAATGCAATTAACTTTCATAATCGAGTTCGATTTTCAGATTAACAATATACTGGTGATCATTTTCGACCACATCAAGCGTGTGACGGCCGGGATATAATACGTTCAGCCTGCGCTGAGCATTGATAAGCCCTACACCGCCGGATGCTTCCCTGCTTGATTGGGTCATGGCGTTTCCAACTGTTAGCAATAATTGATTTCCTGTAACCGCAATAGCGATTTTTATTTCTGAAGGTGCTGTGTAACTGATGCCGTGTTTAAAAGCATTCTCAATAAATGTAATGAGCAGTAAAGGAGCTATAACCAGTCCGTTTACCGACCCAGGTACATCGTAGTGAATGGTGATGTTTTTCGATAACCGCAGCTTTTGCAGATCGATATAGTTGCTGATGTATTCAAGGTCCTGCGAAAGCGATATTTTCTCGGCTGTTGAATCGTACAGCACATACCGCATAATACGCGAAAACTTTAATATGCTGTGTTCGGTTTGCTCTGATTTAAAATGCGCCTGCGAATAAATACTGTTGAGGGTATTGAACAGAAAATGGGGATTGATCTGCAGCTTTAGAAAATTAAGCTCTGCATTTAACCGTTCATTTTCGAGGACCTTTTTTTGTTTTTCGCTGATAAAAAGTGAATGCGCCAGTTTAATAAAACCACTCAGCAGCAATATTACAATACCCGATGACAGCGCATTCTGCAGGGTGATGATATAGATCATCCTGGGCGAACGTGTTCTGAAAAAAGGAGATGGTACATCAGTCGCTACAAGAGGCATGGCCGAATCTTTAGGTATTGTTATACGGTCATTACCGGCTGTTGGTTTGTTACTTTCATGTGGGCCGGCCGCTGCTATAGCAAAAGTTCCGGCAGGTCCTTCTGTTACAATCAGTTCGTTGCGCCAGCCGGCAGCTTGTGAAGACCCGTTTTTGTTAGTTTCTTTTCCATTCTTTGTAAGAACCGGAGTGGCGAAATAAAACCGGTCAGGCCTCGAGGGATACAACTTTAAAAAATATGTTTCGAGTATAAGCTGTTGGGCGCACAGAAAAACCAGTGACGCCACGACCAACAAAAGATAATTGACTATGCGGCGGTTCTTAAATAAACGAGGGAGCAGATAGTAAAAATTAACATAGAAAAGGGCTATGAGAAAAGCCTTGTTAATGAGTTCGCGGTAAAAGAAATGAATATCAGGAATACGGATGCGATAAATGACCAGGGGTAGGCAAAGGAAAAGCCCCCATAGCACTATATGTGTAAAAATCACCAGTAGTTTGTGGCGTACTGTTTTTACCGGTTTAAACCCAAGCACCATAGCAAGGGCATCCCGGATTTTGTCTTTGGTCATCACTTTGATTGAGTGGGTAAGACGCCAAGTTGCTGCAACTGCTGGTGCGAAACAGAGGGTATTTCGTGTGATTTTATCTTTTCTATAACAAATCGGGCTACGGTGGCAGCCTGTTCTTTGGTTTGGAAGCCGTTGTAGCCGGCTTCAGCAGGCATAAAGGGCTGATGAATGATGACCTCGCGATTCATCGTTATATCATATCCCCAGCCGTGTTCAGTTTGAAAACAATGATAGGATACTATTATTTTTTTGGGGCCCGGCTTACGGGTAAGCATAAAAACAGTACTGCCGGCAGCAATTACTATCGCTGCCAGCAGTACAAATTTATGAGATCTCTTCAATTTCAGGTTATGAGAACTTTTTAGTTATCGTTCGTATTAACTGCAATATCCGGCTGGAATTCGTACATGTTATCGAAAGGCTGTGTACCGCTGCGGCCTGTTAAAACAAAGCCTCTGTTCTGGAGGGTAAAGGCCAGAGCGCCGGTACGTGCAGTTCCTTCAAAGCCTGTTTTTTCTGTCCATTGGTCCTGGGTATAATCGTACATCCAGCAATGGGTATTCATGCTACCATTTTCACCAGTGGCGATATAGGCTATGTTATTCATGGTAAAGGCCACTGCATTATAACGGATGATAGAAGTGTAGTTGTCGTCGAAGCTGCTGTCTGTTACGTTCGTGAGCTTTCTTTTCATAGTCCAAAGATCAGCATTGGGATCGTACACTTCCAGATCGTTCAGGGCTGCGCCGTTGTTGTTACCGCTTACTACATAAGCCTGATTGTTTAATACAAACACACAAGCTTCTTTTCTTTTAGCGCCACTGATACCGGCTTTTTGTGTCCATGAATCAGCATTGGGATCATACTGCCAGTTATCTTTCAGATAATTGTCATCATAACCGGTAGCAACATATCCTTTGTTGTTTAATACAAAAGCTACAGCGTCGATACGGGCAGTTCCACCGAAATTATTTTTCTGAGTCCAGGTGTTACCGTTGTATTGCCACATATCCTGCAAATAGTTTGCACCATCGTATCCCAGGCCCACATATCCGCTGCCATTGATAGCAAAGGCAATTCCTGAGTTACGGGCAACACCTTTAAAATCGGCAACCTGTTGCCAGTATCTTTTATCCAAAGAATATTTCCAGAAGTCGTTATAAAGTTTTGTGTTTGATACGCCTACTCCTGTACCAACGAATACCGAATCGTTAATTTGAAAGATAACAGCTTCGCTACGGGCAGGACCATCGAAATAGTCGCTTAGTTGCCAGTTACCGATCAGGTCGGTTGAGCTGGATGATTTTTTAGTACAGGCCGGAATAATCAGCATTGGTGCGGTTGCAATCACAAGGGCCAGGGAGTAAACTAAAACATTCTTCATTTGAATTTTTTTTGTTTTTTTAAGACGAACCGGTATTACCAGGAAAAAATTTTACATCCCGATCACCGCAGGCGCACGCCTTGTTTTGGTTTTTTTGTTTTTTCGGGTATAAAAATATCTCTGCGTTTTCCAAACAACTTTATAAAATAGATTGAACACGTGATAGAATCGGCCAAGATACTCCTTTTATCTGTCAATATCAGCATGAATAACCCGGTTGTTTGCTATGCCCGCAAAAGCGCGGCAAGCTACAAACTGTATGCGATAAGACACCCTCTAATTAACTATATGTTAACAATTTATTATCCCCACAAAACCCACAATTTTAATGTGCTAATGGGAAAATTCAAAAATTTGAAAATTGAAAGCCAAACAAGCTACAAGATCCATTTGCACATTTTCACATTAGCACATTGGCACATTGGTTTGGGTCGGCAAATTAGCACATTGGAATATTAGCTCATTTGCAACTTTACACATTTGCATAATTTTCACATTTGCCTATTTACTAAATTGCACATTTTCAATTTTTCAAATTAGCTTCGCCTCGCCGATTAAAATAGTTGGCTGGTCGATTATTCGGTTGCAATAATATATAATAACAAATTTTGGTGAACCATGCAGCCTAATTTGCCCGGGCGCCAATTTGAAATTTAACCAATCACTCACTAAACGTAATATGCTTATACACAGAAGGGTACCTTATATTTTTACCTGCTGCTTATTGATCACTGGTTTAATATCATCTTGTTATAAAAAAGATATTCAGGTAGGAAGTGAGCTGGCCAATAGTCATACGCGCCTGATCACCGTGGATACTGTTACTGCAGTTTTATCTACCTATGTATTGGATTCATTTCCCACATCGGGTAATAGCTTTATACTGGTTGGGAATTATAAAGACCCTTATCTGGGTAATACAACCGCCAGCACTTTCTTTCAGCCGGGGTTACCGACACTTTCAGGAGATGCCCAAACTGTGCTGCCCCTGAAAAACTCTCAATTTGATTCACTGGAACTGTACATGCATCCCAGCGGATACTATTATGGCGATAGTACCAAACCATTATCGCTTTCGGTATACCAGCTTACCGATCAGCCTGATTATACCAACGTAGGTACAAATAAGTTATATAACACTTCCAATATAGGTGTATTCCCTACACCATTGGCTACCTTTTCGCAAAAGATCAGACCGTCTTTAAAAGATTCGGTGAAGATCAGACTACCTGATACATTAGGCAAGGCATTCTTTAGCAAAATTCAGAATAAGGCCAATGAGTTTTTGACTGAAGCGGCATTCCTCGATTATTTCAGAGGGCTTTGTGTAAGACCATCCAACAACGATACAGGCGCTGTATGGGGTTTCAACATAGCCGACAGCAGTGTAAGAATGCGAATGCATTTCCATCTTAATTTACCTACTCACTCCGATCAGGTGATCGATTTTATTCTTACCCGCACCGGTTATCAGTTTAACCGCATCATTACCGACCGCAGCAATACGCCCATTGCGCATGTGCCAGGTCAAAATGAATATTTCGCCAGCAATAAGTACCCTTATGCCTTTACTCAGGCCGGAACCGGGGTAATGCTGAAAATAAAATGGCCTGCCCTGCGTGATCTGCTGAAGATAAATGAAGTGGTTCGATTGATGAGCGCGAATCTTATTCTGCGACCCGTAAGAGGCACATACGATGATGCCATATACCAACTGCCTACGAAGTTGTTCATGACGCAAACAGATGCCTCTAACCTTATTGGAGCTTCGCTGATTGACTCTACGGGAGCAACCATACAATACCGCAACCCCGTGATAGATAGGTTATATGGCATTGACACCTACTATAATTTTAATGTGACCTCGTATATAAATGCCCTGATCAATACGCCCGGCTCAGGAGAGGGTGGCATATTTATAATGAATGCAAATCCCGGAGGCGCCAATCAGATCACCCGTGGAGTTTTTGGCAGTGCGCAACAACCCACAACCTTTCAAACTAAACTGGTAGTAAACCTTTTGACAATTGATTAACCACTATACAATGAGAAAATTATCTGTATTGGCCTGCTTTACTGTGATACTGATGATAAAAGCGAATGCACAGAATATGAATTCGCCTTACTCAGCGTATGGTGTGGGCGAAATTTCGGAGGGCTGGGCTGACCGCAGCAGCGGGATGGCAAATACATCTATATCACTGATGTCGACCCCCGGCTTTTTGCTGAATAAAAACCCGGCATCAATGGCGGGGCTTGAAAGAAGTTTGGGTCAGGTTGATCTGGCGCTCGTTGGAAGATCGAGCACATTCACCGGCACGCCTATTACCAGCAGTAATAATACCGCGAAAGATCTTGTTATTAAAAGATTCTCCCTGTCGGCCAAAATCAATAACCACTGGGCAAGCGGTGTTGGATTTCTTCCTTTCAGTTATGTAAGCTATTCCTTTACAGGGCAGAAAAGCATCGAAGGTTCCACCAGCACCTATAACGGTAACTACGATGGAAACGGCGGCTTGCATCAGATCTTCTGGAACAATGCATTTGCCATGTGGCATAATCACCTTGCCATGGGGCTTCGTTCTTCTTTTATATTCGGTTCTATCAATCAAACTGAAACGCTATCCGGCTCTACCATATCGTCGGTTCCTGTAGCTGCACAAACTTCTACCTACTATAATAATTTCCGTTTTGAATACGGCGCTATTTATAATAACAAGCTGAACAAGAACTGGAAATTTGCACTGGGTGGAAAAATAACTACCAAAACCGATCTGCGTACAGATCAAACGCTTACAGTACAGGAAGGTTCCACTGTTATTGAAAACAATAAAGACATGGGAACAGGGACTTTTTCATTACCGTGGGCATATGATGCGGGAATTTCGCTGACCAATAAAGACAGATCAACCTTTACAGTTGACTATAGTTTTGCGAACTGGAGTGGCCTGAATGCCGGCAGCGCTACCTATAGTATGGTTAACAGCAGCCGCTTATCGGCCGGTGTTCAGTTCAGCAATCAGTTAAAGCGATACAATATGGTGGCTGAAAAAAGTTATTTCCAGGCTGGTGTATTTGCCGGTCAGTCGTACCTGCAGGTTAAAGGACAGCAGATCAATGAATTTGGTGTAACAGCAGGTTATGGCGGTTTCCTAAGCCGTGGATTGAATTTCCACTTTTCACTGGAAGGCGGCCGTCGTGGTACTACTGCCAACTCACTGGTACGCGAAAACTATGTACAGGCAACCCTTGCCTTCTCTTATCGCGAGATATTGTATAGTAAGGGAAGAAAATACGATTAAGTCTCAGACAGTCTAATATAAAGAACGGGCCGCGACTTCGTCGCGGCCCGTTCTTTTATCTATGCTTACTTTCTTCTATAGAAATACAACTTGACGGAAGATGCCAGGGCTTTTTCGCTGATGGTAAAATAGCCGGTATCAGTAGCAGCAAAGCAAATTCCTTCGCCCTGAGGCTCCGGCACATAAGGCAGCGTGGCAGGCGTTTTAGCCAATGCCTGCAGAATAGTTTCACCATTGTTGCGGGGATAATAATAAATAGCATCGTAGGTTTTCACCACAATGTCTTTACCCGACGGAGACATGGCAGCGCTTGTTGCAAAATTGAATGATAACTGACCTACTTCCACTGCTTTATTCATATCCGTTGTACTGTAAGGATATGTGAGTTTGAATATTTTCGACCGCTGATCGGTTTTGGTTATGATGTAAATATCTCTCGTATCCGGGTCAACGAGTATGGCTTCGGAATTGTGGCTGCCATCGGGGTAAAAAAAAGCGATCTTATCAACTTTCTGTACTGTATCAGCAGAGGCTGCTGGTTCTTCAAGTCGGTAAATAGCATAGTCGGTATGCACTACCAGATTGTCGCCCGTTTCGGCAAGATACAGGTATTGCTTTTTGGGATCGGGGCCTGTTGACAATGTAATGTCTTCCCAATCACGGTTTTCTACAGCGGCCAGATGAACCGATTTCAAAACTGTTCCATCGTGTTTTATCAGAAACAGGTCGGGAGGATTGCCACTGTCCTGCTCAACCCATAAATAACCAGGGTTCATTTTACTGTCTGCCAAACCGGATGCTTCAACTACCATCGGAGAGCTTACTGTATATGAATCAGGCGTGTCAGAGAATCGCGGTGTGCCGTTATGAGCACTGCTTCGCATACAAGCCGGCAAACCGGCAAAAAGGAGAAAGTATATTACTCCAGGCGCAGGACATTTAGTTGAAAACATAGAACGTACAAGTTATTAAAAAAATCAGGCATGTAAAATTACGGAATGGTGAATTTTGCAAAGACAGAATCTGCCTCGTTAACAAAAGGTTATTGCCTGAGATTAGATAAAGGAACGAAAACAAAGCCAAAATCCCTGTCCTGACTGCATTTCATTGCTTTTCGCTATCTTCGTTTAGCAATTGCCGTACGCTATGAGGAATCAGACGTTTAAAGGCCTGCCATGTTCTTCAGTAGCATTATATTATTTGGTGGTTTTTTACCGACCGTGGTCGGACCATTAAACCTTTTTCTATGCCACTAAAGCGACGGGATATCAGGTATATCCGACAGGCCAAAACGATTGTGACGGAGAATTTCGACCGACACATTACCATTCCTGAACTGGCCAAAAAAGCAGGCATCAATGAAACGAAACTGAAAGAAGGTTTCAGGGAATTATACGGACAAAGCATTCACGATTATCTGCTACAACTGCGGATTTCAAAAGCCAAACACCTGCTCGCCACTACCCTGCTTACCATAGTTGATATTACCTATCATGTAGGCTACAACAATGCTACCCACTTCAGTTCGATGTTTAAAAAAGAAATAGGTATGCCACCTACCGAATGGAGAAAAAGACATCGCAAGGATTAAAAGAACATAATGCAGCTGCTATCCGGGAAGATCGGAAAGTACATTGTGAGAAGAAAAAATAAAATTCTTAGTTTTGGGTTCTTAGTTTGGAGTTCTTGGTCCCTGGTCCTTGGTCCTTGGTTTTTTGTTCTTGTTTCCTGATTCTTGTTTTTGGTTCTCAATTCTTTTCATCCGATCTGATCGCTTAGCTCGTCAGGTGTTTCGGGTTTGGGTTGTTCTTCTCTTGGCAAGTTCCCCAAAAAATTATCGCAATTCGGACAAGTGACCTGTCTTACCTCACCAATTCCATACATGTCAATAATGATAGCGTCTGAACCCGCGCCCTGCCATCCGCAATTGGGGCAGGTAATTGACTGTGTGTTAAACTGTTTCAGATCGTATATAATTGTGTCTGCCATAATCTGATGCTTTTAATGCTGTGCTCAGAATTTCACGCTTATTATAGTCCTGAGCCAGTTTGCCCTAAGCCAGCTTGTCCGGAACGGAGTCGAAGGATCGAAGGGTGAAAGATACGCAGACAAAAGTATGCCACGGCCGGCATTTGTGGCTTCGGCTTGCTGTCAAACACTGTCGAAAATGCAATTTTTTCCAGCATTAAAAATCTGCAATTCAATCACTCTGCTTAAACCAGTAGAGTCATATTTGGTCGAAGAGATAATAATTGACTGAAAATGAAAAGCCTGCAATCCTTTTTACACAGTTGGGCCGATTTTTGAAAAGAAAGCCTGAAATACAGGCAGAACGATCATATGTTAATAATTTGACATTAATATTTTGGCTGTGTATATTGCATGTAACAGTTTGTATTTATTGTTTGCCTGATTTTAAATAAATGAGATGACCATGAAACCATATATCCTTATTGCAGATGACGACCAGGAAGACCGTTTCCTGCTTGATATTGCCTTTAAGGAAATTGGTTCCTTTGAACACATCTTTATGGTCGAAAATGGCGTGCAGGTAATAAGCCACCTCAAGGCGATAGAAGATAACAACTCACTGCCAGCCCTGATCGTTCTTGATCTAAATATGCCTGTATTGAACGGTATAGACACCCTGTTACAACTAAAGTCTGATCCACGTTTTAAAAATATTCCCGTTATTATTCATTCCACTTCTATGTACGAAGCCGAAAAGGACAAGTGTATTGAAATGGGCGCCATTGATTTCATCAAAAAACCGGTGAACTTCGATCAGATGATCTCTACCGCACGTTTTTTTCAGCGATTCAGCGCAGCGTGAATGACAATTGATCAGTATGCAATTTCAACTTTATTGGACTCCATTTTTATCAAAGGATCATGGTCGTGTAAAGTCTGCGGATTGTATGCAGAATACCAGATAGTATAATTATTTCCCTTTCGCAACCGGTAGGCATCATTGAGAACAGCGGTGGTTGTTACCTGTTGGCCAACATTAAGCGAAATAAATTCTTCCGGCGAAACATTTCGTTTAAACATTCTTCCGGTGAAGGCTGCTCTTTTACCACCTTCATCTGTTATAGTAAAAACTTCTCTTTCAACCTTGTTTTCTGAACAAAGCGTCATGCCATCCAGATACATTTTCTGTGCGCTTTTATTTAAGAAAAGCAATTGAGCAACAAGCAAATCGTCTTTTATCTCTACAGATAAATGAACGTCCATTACATAAAATTCCATGTTATTTATTTTCTGCTATTATGAAATATTCAAAATTATCAGCGTTGTTTAATGCGGAGTGCAGTTATAGCAGATAATCTAACGGGGAAGATGATTTGCGTGGATCAAATATATACATATTTCGATTATTTGGTACTGTTACCATATATTTTTTTAGGCAATGTGGACATCCCAATTGAATGGAATTAAATCCCATTTTATTCGTCGTCGTTTCTCCTTTCGCCGCGCTGAAGCGTGATGCTATACAACCGTAGCATGGCTCATAAACAAATGTTTCATCTTATTGTTAATGGGTGAGTATCTTCAGCTAACACAATTATTACAACAATTCAAAATTGTCATTATGGATTTACAGTTATCCAATAAAACAGCCTTTATAAGCGGCTCTACGGCAGGAATTGGTTTTGCCACAGCACAACGGTTATTGCAGGAAGGAGCTACAGTAATTATCAACGGAAGAAGCGAACAACGCGTTCAGGAAGCCATCAAAAAACTGAAGCAGCAAGCGCCAAACGCAAAAGTTTCTGGTATTGCGGCTGATTTTTCCAAAGCAGATGAGGTAAACAATCTGGTTAATCAACTGGATGCCGTTGACATTCTTATCAATAATGCCGGCATTTTTGAGCCGAAGAATTTTGTTGATATACCGGATGCAGACTGGCTGAATTTATTTGAAGTGAATGTATTAAGTGGTGTGCGTTTGTCGAGACACCTATTCCCTAAAATGAAAGCGAAGAACTGGGGAAGAATTATTTTCATTTCCAGCGAATCGGCCATTAATATTCCGGAAGAAATGATCCATTATGGTATGACAAAAACCGCACAGTTGGCTGTTAGTCGTGGATTGTCGGAACTGACAAAGGGAACGAATGTTACCGTGAATGCGATATTGCCGGGCCCTACGCGTTCAGAAGGAGTGGATGAATTTGTAAAACAGGTAGCCAGTTCAAAAGGCATTACGCTTGAGCAGGCAGAGACGGAATTTTTTAGAACCATGCGTCCTACTTCATTGATCCAGCGTTTTGCCAGTGTGGAAGAGGTTGCCAATTTTATAGCATTTATATCGAGTCCTTTATCGGCTGCTATTAATGGTGCATCATTGCGTGCAGACGGAGGCGTGGTGAAGACTATCTAAAATAAAAAAAGGTCCACTGTAGAAACAGTCGACCCCTAACGATTGCTTGCCATATGAAAAAAAACGTAAAATCTGTGTTGTGTGAGGCGTTGGTATCTTTGTTTCTCTCTTTCTCATTCTATCTCTGCCTTACCAGCGCCGTTGTTTGATGATGTAAAAGTATAACGCGCCAGGTTCTTCTCATAATCATGTTTTTGACGGTTTTATTATCTCTAAGTCTGCTAAACATCTGCAAAACCCGCTTCCATTCTATGTTCTGCTAAATTTCGTTAATGATTTCTACTTAAAAAGGGAGGCATAAATTGTGTGAATAATCGAAAAAAGATGCTGTATCTAATAAATGTTATTTAGACAATTCCGTTGCCAGAAGGGGGGAATTATATAATTGCTAACGAATGATAGTTTGAAATCTGTGTAATACTACCCACACCTGTGTACTGAAGATGACCAGGTTAAACAGCCTTTTAATATGGCTCTGGTATAGCTTAAGTATAGCTCAAGTATACCTTAGACTGGGAGTAAGGTCAGGTAAAGGTCAGGTAAACATCAGGTGAAGGTCAGGTAAACATCAGGTAAAAGTCAGGTAAAGGTCTCGTGAGGGTCAGGCGAAAGTTTTGTGCAAAACGGGCACTGTGATAATTGTTTTGATAATACCTGGTCCAATGCAATATACTAAAAAAAAGAAAGGCCCACTGTAGAAACAGCCGACCTCTAACGATTGCTTGCCATATGAAAAAAAACGTAAAATCTGTGTTGTGTGAGGGTTACCCTCTTTGCAGCCTTTCTCTTCATTTCTTACCGCTGTACCGGCTGCGTTGTTTGATGATGTAAAAATACAATGCCGCACCTCTGGAATAAAATCAGGTTTTAAGGCATTTTATTATGGCAAAGGCTCATAGAACATAGCAAAACCCGCTACCAGACTGCATTTCATTGAATTTTGCTTATGGTTTCCAACGTAAAAAACAAATGTCAAATTCACAATAGAAAACGCAAAATGCTGAATGCTGAATACTTTAGCAGCAAGCTTTCAGTATTAAGTATTAAATATCCGGTATCATGCGTTAAACATTAAGCGTTAAGCATTAAGCATTGAGCGTTCAGCCCTAAGTATTCAGCATTAAGCATTTAGCCTCGGGTCTTCACGTATGTAAACGTGTTGTTAACATCGAATACGGTATTTTAATATTTTTAATTTTGCATCACCATGTTAAGGAAGGTACTTGCATTTTTATTGCTTCTGAGCCACATGAACACCTCGATGCTTTTGCCTCAGGTGTGCGAGCAGGATGCGTATGACAGTACCGGAAGCCAGATCAACGACATCAATAGCGTGGTAGAGTTTGTAAATGAGGTGATACTGAATCATCACAACGCGCCAATTGATGAAGATGATGATAACGGGCAGAATTTCCACATCATTAAAATGGTTGATTATGCTTTTCAACCGTTTTTTAGTGAATTACACGAAAAGGAAAATCTCAGGGAAGAAATAACTCCTTCTTTCCCCACTTATAATGAAAATAAAATAGAACCTGGTTATACTGATATTGTTATCCCCCCTCCTAAAGCATAAGTAATTGTATTAACCTCGCGATAACAACAAACCACGCAATAACAACATTCTGAATCTGTTAAAGCAATATTCCACCCCTGCTAAACTTTCATAGGCATGGCAGGAGAAAACTGATGTTTTATCATCATCATTAATAAATAATCACCGGTTCATTATTGCCCAGGATCACACGATAGCTTGCCAGCAACATACCTGACATGTTGCTGCCTGATCAAAGTGTGTGCAGCCTGAGCAAATCAAAAACCTTATTGAAATCTATAATCAAACAGTTTAAAATGAAGATCACCACCCTTGCGCGATTCCTTTTCGTTTTTACAGGCGTACTGTGCACTGTCCTGTACTGTCCTGCACAGGATACGTTACGCATTACTTTACCGGACGCGGAAAAACAGTTTGCTGCTAAGAATTTGTCGCTTATAGCAGAAAAATACAACATCGACATTGCCCGCGCCCAGGTTATTCAGGCAAGAGTGTACAACAACCCTAATATTCAGCTCGTTGCCGCTGCCTGGAACCCACAGGAAAAGAAGGTATTGGACGTGAGTAATAAAACAGGGGAATATATTGTAGGTGTACAGCAATTGATCATCCTGGCAGGAAAACGTAATAAACAGATCAAACTAGCCGAAGCCAATACCACTATGGCAGAGAACCGGTTTTATGATCTGCTGCGTACCCTTCGGTTAACCCTGCACAGCGATTTTTATCAGGCTTATTTTCTGCAAAATTCCATTTCAGCCTACCAGGTGCAGATCGCTTCACTGGAAAAGCTAACAGCCAACTATAATGATCTGCAGGCAAAAGGCGTGATCACCCTGAAAGAAGTGGTGCGTGTAAAATCGCTGCTGTACAGCTTAAAAGCCGAACAAACTTCACTGCAAAATCAGTTCAATGATACAGAAGCTGAAATACAGCTGCTGTTACAGAACAACCATACATGGTTTGTTCCGGAAGCAACTGTTACACCAGCTACACTGCCCCAGATGAGGCAATACAATTTGCCCGGTCTGGTCGACAGCGCTTATGCCAACCGTAATGATCTGAAGCTGGCGCAAAACAACCTGAAGTATAGCCAGCTCGATTACAGCCTGCAAAAGGCACTGGCGGTTCCCGATCTTACCATCGGCGCGCAGTTCGATAAACGAGGAAGCTTTGTTGATAATGCTTCTTTTTTAACGGTTGCTATGGACCTGCCTTTCTTTAACAGAAACCAGGGTAATATAAAGGCTGCCAAATTAAATATCGATCAAAGCAAGGTGAGCCTGCAGCAAACTCAAACCACCGTAGAAAATGAAGTACAGGCAGCCTATGTGAAAGCGCTGAACACCGAAAAAATGCTCGGTTCCATTGACCCGAATTTTCAAAGCGACTTTGATAAACTTTTAAAAAGTATAACCGAAAACTTCGAAAAGAGAAATATCAGTTTGCTGGAGTTTACCGATTTCTATGATTCGTACAAACAAAATGTTCTGCAATATAACCAGTTGCAAAACGACCGTATTCAGGCTATTGAAACCCTAAACTTCACTGTTGGTAAACCCATTGTTAATTTTTAAATCCCGGAAGATGATCACCAATAAAATATTAATTATCCCCGCTTTTGCAATAGCCGCTGCTACATTCACAGCATGCAATACCAATCAGGCTGAACCGGCCAGAAACCCGAATGCCGTGTGGGACAGCGTTGTGAAAAACGTTCAGACGGCAAAAGCTACCGAAGAAACTCCTGCAGACGCCATAAAACTGAATGGTAAAATACAGGCGAATGAAGAACATCAGGCTAAAATATATGCGCTGGTGAGTGGAAAAATAACCAGTGTAAGCGCCGCTCTGGGCGATAAAGTTCAGAAGGGCCAAACGCTTGCGGTACTGCAGAGCACTGAAGTAGCCAACGTATCGAACGATGTGGCACTGGCTGAATCAAATGTGGCTATCACCAAAAAGACCATGGAAAGCACGAAAGAACTGTATCAGGGTAACCTTGCTACAGAGCGTGATTACCTGGCTACACAGGTTGAATACAATAAAGCTTTATCAGAACTGAACAGGGCCAAACAGGTATCGGCGATCACTGGTGGTAAAAATTCTGTGTTTGTGCTGACATCACCTATAAGCGGTTATGTGATTGAAAAGAATATCACCAATAACTCACAGGTACGTCAGGATAACAGCAGTCCGCTGTTCTCTGTAGCTGACTTGTCGAGTGTATGGATCATGGCTAATGTATACGAATCAGATATCGATCATATTCAACTGGGTGATGCTGTTAAAGTAACTACACTGGCCAATCCCGATAAAGAATACGATGGAAAGATCGACAAGATCTACAACGTGCTTGATCCTGCTACAAGAACCATGAAGGTGAGGATCAGCATGACGAATCCCAACAATGAATTAAAGCCTGAGATGTTTGTAACCGTGAAAGTGAATGTAAAGCCTACGGATAAAATGGTTTCTATTCCTTCACAGTCGATAGTGCTCGACAACAGCAAGAACTATGTGGTTGTAAAACAGGGCGCCGATCTTAAAATAAAAGAAATACAACTGGTAAAACGGGCTGATCCCAAAGCCTATGTTAAAGGACTTTCAGAAGGCGAAGAGGTAGTAACGAATTCACAGGTGTTTATTTACCAGGCGCTGAATCAGCAGTAGGACGGGAAATGAGAAATGAAAAATGAGAATGAGGAAGCAGGGACATTACCGGCTATCGACTGCCGATTCACGAAAATCAACCCGTACAAAAAATCATGAATAAAGCTATAAAACGAATAATTGCCTTTTCGCTCAAGAACAGGCTATTCATATTCCTAACCACGATAATATTGATCATCTGGGGGGCTATTGCTTTTAAAAATATTCCAATTGAAGCATTCCCTGATGTAACGAATACACAGATTACTATCATTACTCAATGGTCGGGCCGCAGTGCAGAAGAAGTAGAAAAATTTGTGACCATTCCCATTGAGGTAGCCATGAACCCGGTGCAGAAAAAAACATCTGTACGTTCTACAACGGTATTTGGTTTGAGTGTAGTAAAAGTAATTTTTGATGATGATGTAGAGGATGCATTCGCCCGCCAGCAGGTAAATAACCTGTTGCGCGATGTGCAATTACCCGATGGCGCTGATCCTGATATTCAGCCGCCAACAGGGCCTACGGGTGAAATCTTCCGTTACACTTTATCAAGTACCACTAAGTCGGTAAGAGAACTTAAAACACTGCAGGATTGGGTTATTGAACGCCAGTTCCTGGGTGTACCGGGTGTAGGTGATGTGGTAAGTTTTGGCGGCGAGGTTAAAACTTATGAAATACAGGTAAATCCGCAAAAGCTGGCTTCATACGGTATTTCACCGCTTGATGTATACAATGCCGCCTCAAAGAGTAATATCAACGTGGGTGGTGATGTAATTGTCGATAACTCACAAGCATATGTGGTACGCGGTATAGGTCTTATCAATAACGTAGAAGAGATCAATAATATCATTGTTGATAATATCAACGGTACACCTATTCTGGTAAAAGATGTGGCTGATGTGCA
>Ga0105239_10000949_pt1 | contig 40884 bp, 44 predicted proteins | sample KBSC44metaG_FD_92761 | JGI IMG/M metagenome (GOLD analysis project Ga0105239, IMG submission 92761) | Corn rhizosphere microbial communities from Kellogg Biological Station, Michigan, USA - KBS C4-4 metaG | ecosystem: Host-associated > Plants > Roots > Rhizosphere > Soil | place: Michigan, USA... | reverse complement strand
ATTGGTAAGTCTTTTTTTTCTGCTATTGACTTTACCCTATACTAATTGCTGATCCAGGTGGTTTCTTCAACCGCCTTGAGGCGTCCCGCAAGTACCTGTTCGGTGCTGCTTCAGTCTATGGAGTCGCCAATGATTCGGCCATCCAAGGTGCATTCCTGGTCCGTGGTGACGAGGCCCTCCCTGCCTTTGACGTTGCCCCAGACTGGGAAAGCTACGAATTCACCAAGCTCGACCCCAGCAAGGCTGAGGATAGGGCATTCGTCGATGATCAATGGTCTTGGGACAAGCCCATCACTGTCAATGGTAAGACTTACGAGTGGGCTGACGGCAAGGTCTTCAAATAGACGTTCAAACCACCAGAAATAATGCTCCTTGTTAAAGCGACTCTCAGGAGGAACGACATGAATGGATGACATGCGATGTGAATGACCTATGATGGATTGGGCTCTTCGAAATAATGAGTCGATAGCCCTGATCATGCACTCATTTCAACCACAGAGGCAATGACTTCATATACCTCGCCACCAGTAGTATCTTACCGTGCACTCAGACAGGTAACAAGTTCATAGACACAAAAAGCAAGGAATGTATGGTCCTCTTCTAGTTCTAGCCTTTCTTTTCTCTCCCCTTGCATATATTGTACGAAAGTATCTTAGCGCTGCGCCGCGTGGGCCTTCCAAGGCCGCAAGTTAGACAAAGTCGCACTCACCGCGCTGGCAAGCATACACGAGCCAGCAAAGAGAATCACAGTCCTGTACCGACCAGCACCGTACCTCCACGGCTCCACAGAATTCAACAGCAAACCCGCACTAATCGGCCCAGCCAGAACATTGCCCAACCCCTTGCCGAAATTAAACAACCCGAACGCCGCAAACGCAGACGCCCCGTCACCCGCGACCGCGGTCCCCATGCGCGCCCACATGGCGGTATACCCAGCGGCGAAGAAGCCGTAGACGAGGGTAAAGACGCACAGGACGGCAAAATGGCGCGCCAGGCCCCAGATCGCGAGCACGGCAACGGCAGAGACCGAGGTTGACGTTAGGGTTAGGATGTTCACGCTGAAGCGACGGTCCGAAAGATATCCGAAGTTGAGTTGGCCGAGGACCTGCGCGACGCTCATGATGGAGAGGAGGAGGGCTCCTTTTGTGGCGCTCAGGCCCAGCGTTGTCGCGTACGAGGGGAGGTATAGCGCCGGAAAGAAGTATCCTAGTCCTTGGGCGAGGTTCGAGAGCGTGTAGATCCAGAAGAGAGGCACGCGTAGGAAGGACCAGTCTGTGTTGCTAGGGGGCGATGGTGAGGAGTTAATGGCATGAGTATTCCCATCCTCCACATCACCGCCGCTTGAAGCAGCAGGAGCGGCCGCTGTCGCCCTCGACCTCGATCTCGCTCTCAACAGCGGAATCAGCGGGCCCGTGCATATGGCCAATCCCAACGCAACGGCCCTCAGCGTGGTAGCGAGGCCGAAGCGCTTAAGCAGGGTCTCGAGCGTCAACGGCATGAATACTCCGGAAATTCCAGACGCGCTGCACAGCAAGCCGTACGCCATCCCGCGCCGCGCGACCCAGTACTCGTTCACCATCCCGATGATCGGATAGTAAAACACCGTGAACCCTACACCGTACATGATCCCCTGTGTGAAGATCACGGCGCCGAGGGTGTGCGCGAAGGAGCTTGCCAGGATGCCGAGGATGCAGGTGCTCCCTTTTGGTTAGAGACAGTGAGTGGGTTGTTAGTTCAGGGAGTCTTGCTGGGAGGAGTGGGGGAGGGTGTGTGTCCACAGTGGGAGGTGGACCATACTGTGGCTTGGGGAAGGCAGCTGGAAGTCTAAGAAGACAACTCACATCCTACCCAGATCATGTACACACGGTACTGACCAGTGCGCTTGAGAAAGGGAATGATGATCGGGGCGCCCATGTATGAGATACCCGATGCGACTGTCCCGATGATCGAAACATACCGTTGATTTGCGTACTCTGGTAGCTGGGAATAGTAGTTCTGAAAGACACCGAATGATAAAGGAAAGCCTGGACAGTGAAAGGCGGCACACATCAATATCGTGTTCAATGTGAGGTATCTCGTGTTCACGAGGCTTGATTAAAAAGGGGACAGGGGACAGAGGACTTCGCGTGTTGAGACTGGCGATGACTTACCCCAGAGCAACGATTCAAAAACGAAGGCTGAGAAGAGCATCCTCCATGCTGCACGGCCTCTATCTATGGGTTCGAATTCCTGGACGTCTGAGATGTCCTCATGGATTTCGAAGGTGCCCGCATGGTGCCCAGACTCGATGGGTCTTGACGAGAGAGTCCGCAATTCTGTGCCTCCGACGTCATGGTTTGGATCACCCATGACTAAGTTGTTGAAGAGGCTCCCTTTTATAGGCACACAAATGAATATAAGATGGCGCAAGTTTCATGGACATGAAGAAGACGAAGACACTTTTCATGTTATGATGACTGGTTGTGTAGTTCGGTGATACGGATGTCGGCAGCATGTCGGCCTTTGCTCAATTCTTGGAAATATATTCCCATATGCCGAGGCTCGTGCCAGACCCCTAATCAGATAGCCTTGAATACAGTTCCGCACCGTCAATCCATTTACCCCAACCATTCACCTCTCGCTATGTGGATGAGAACTGCACTAATATGGCAGAGCCATAGGAGAGAACGTTCACGAATCCCTCATTGACGCATCAGTTGCTGCAAGTTCACACAGGCCCATTTAAACCATATCGAGGCGAAACTATGACAATGCCTCAAAATAATTGCCTATGAGGAGCATGAGGTAGTGGGCAAGCATGCGGCCTACTGTGCAGAAACGGCAGCATTATCCTGAGGGGCTGGGCTTGGGAGAAGCAGATGAAATTTTAAGGTTATAAGGTGCACTGACAGTGCGCTTGCTGACTTCAGAGGCGTTGACCGGCTATGTATGGGGAACGGGATCACGATTATGGTGGTTGTGTGCTCAGGACTTCGTATGAGATGAGGGGATGTTGTAAGCAAGAAAGTGCATGCCAGGAGGGGAAGGTTGTGAGAAGACTCTGCAGTACATTTAGTTTTGGGTTACATACGACAGGCACGGTGGGTGGCGGGGTGGGTATCTAGGATGGACTGTCAGTTGAGAACGACAAGGCATTGCAAGAATGGTGAAACTGGAAGCGTGGGAGTAGAAGAGTGATGGAGGTGGAAGGACACCAGGATACTTGAAGTAGAAGGGTAATTGGAAGAGGAAGAGTATAGGTGGTATCAAGCATGAACAAATGACAAAGACACTATGGCACATATACAATTATGGCTGATACTTTGAGATTGGGAAACTATGGAATTACATTTGAAGTATCTAAGTGAACTCCTCTTGGCTTCCTAACTCATAAAAGATGAGAAAGTACTAACACTCTGTACCACGAGAAGGTGGGAGTTCATCACAGAGCGCCGGAATTGATTGTAAGTCGAGGATACAATCAATTCCGACCCTTCCACTGTCCACTGGAAGGCGAAGTTGGGAGGACAGAAGGTGGGGGGAAAGGGGTGGGAAAAGAGAGAGAGAAGAAGAGGGGGAGAAATGGAGTGTGAAGAAGAGTGTAGAAGGGGGGGAAAGAAGAGGAAGGATGTTGTTGTTGTTTGTTGTTGAGGAGGAGGGAGGAGGAGGAGGAGGAGGGAGGAGGGTGGGTTGGTGTCTGTATACATATGCTAATCTTCAAGTCTAAGGACTTCACTGAGTGATAGGATACATTATATTGTTGATATTCATCTGTGAGATATTGTATACACAATTGTTCAAGACTGTCTTGAATGAATAGTGTATTGCTGCTAAGCCTCAGTAGTATTCATTCATATAAGTCATCAAGAGATCTCTATATCTATACTTAACTATCCAACCATGTAAATGGACAGTGTATCATTGTTAAGGCTCAAAGCATTGTATCATTGCAAAAGCTCAACAATGTATCATTGCCAAAACTCAACAGTGTTCATTTACACAATTGGATAGTTAAGCATAGGTATAGGATCCCTTGATGCCTATATGGATAAATACTATTGAGACTTAGCAACAACACAGTATTCATGCAAGACAGTCTTGAACAATTGGGTACACAGTATCTCACAGATGAGTATTAACAACACAATGTATGCTATTACTCAGTGAGAACCTAGATTTGAAGATTAGTATATGTATACAAAGAGGAGGGGTGGAAGGAAGGAGGGATGGAGGGAAAGGTGAGAAAAGAGTATGGTGAAAAGATGAGTATGTATATGGAAAGAGTAGGGGGGAAGGGAAAGAGGAAGGGGAGAGAAGTAGAGAAGAGAATATGGTAAGATGGAAAGATTGAGATTTTTGCCCTTGGGGAAAATGGCAGTATTTGTACCCTCGAAGAGGCAACCAGATCACCCTCGATCAGAGAGAGGACTGCTTCAAGATCAGTGGATTGCATCAAATTCAAGCAAAAGATCAAGAAGTGGAGGAATAGTTGTGAGAAAGTTATGTTTTTGAGTTGGTATATCAATTGCCTGGTTTGTCTGTGGATGGTATCCACAAGAACCCACGCAGCAAGAAATCATTGAAAGTGGAGGGAGGGTTGTGATAAGGCTGTGAGTGAATCTACCGATCAACCGAAGTTGCTCGGTTCCACCCGAAAAGTATCTTGGGGATCCTCAAGAACAATCGCAAACCTAAGTCTCAGAGGAAACATTGGGACAGGAACGTCATATCGAAGCTCTCAACACCGCCCAAAGACGTCTCCCAAGACCGATAGCTGCCAGCGAAGGCAGGTTGACCAGTGCTTGAGCAGCGTTGACATCAATACCTCACAAAGCAACGGAAGGCTAAGAGCATGGGTTGTTGAAAGAGCTGGCACACAACCCAAGCCGATTTTCGAAATGAAGGGACTATCTCCGAAAACATTGAAGGGGACCCGCTTGTGGAGCGAGGCTACGATCTGCATATCAGACTTTTTCGGATTGACAAAACCACAAGACTCATGTCATAAAAGCGGAGGCAGTGCAAGCAGGCAACCCATTTCAATGTCTGGTTGTTAAGGGCAAGCTGGCATATTTCCACTACTGGAACTTGCAATGGGAAGAAATCCACGAAACGCGATTTCTACCATGCTGATTGACTGGCGTGGCACACATGGGACGGCTTATAGCCAGGTGATATAAGACACTCGATACTGTGGTAATGATAATCTGATGCTCTAGATCAGGTTGTTGAGTCTATGCAGTTGAAAACATCCACAGGCTGCCAGCTTGGTAGATGGCCTTGGATGAGTCATGATGCCCAGTCGAACTCCCTGTGGATAGTCTCATATAGTCCTCCTTTGAAAATCGGCGGCTTCGTATACCTCGTATTTCTCGTATATCGCTACCTAGCGAATGTGGGTTCCTTTGATCTCCGCTTGGAGTGGAAACGTCGTACATTGTCAGATCAACTCCTGAGATGGCCGACGAGTTCGTCGAATTTCAAAAAATGACTCAGGTAGGGGATATATCGACGTCTAGCGAGTGCCGATTCCGTCTGATATCTGAATGGCTCGGACTTGGGTGAGGTGGAGAGTATGTAGATCGTCGGCTTGCGAGTGTGGACTTGCACACTGACGAGTGGAGAGCGACGGAGAATTTGGAATTCGCCGAGGAGCTTGTCCTCCAGTAATTAAAAAACCTGGGGCGACTAATCTGTGCTGGCTGATCGTGATCATGATCATAATCTTGATTCAAATATTGAGGTGATCTTGATTCCAAAGTTGATATGACCATGATTTCCAGGCTCAGAATAATTCACGTGAGCAAGGCTCGGTTCTTGCTTCCTGATCATGTGATCAGTCTGCGACGAGGTTTGCTGACGTGAATGGTTCCCACAGCCAACATGTCAAGGAACGCCAAGGTTCGAGACGTAAATATGCAAACTTCAAATAGAGGATGACATGCACTGTGTTTCCATATTGTGGTCTGTATTGTAGGGCTTAGATCATGCCCATTGAACTGCTTGGGTGGTAAGAATATGCTTTAGAGATAGATATATGTCCATTTTTGACACGGTGGGATCACTGAATGAATGCTGAGTACTCCTTCGATGTGGCGTGTAAAAGTAGTCCATAGATTCTCAACCCTTCAGGACCCACAATACCATCACACAAGGATACTGTTCGCTCCTAAAACCGCATGTTATCGATCTTCATTTGCAGACGCTGGTGGTTGAGCGATAGCTACCACTTTTTAATTTTGAATCACATGCAGAGCAATGGGGTGAAAAGCGCGAAAGATAGGAGGTGTGTTAACCAAGCTGTTGCTCTTGCCTCGCTCGATTGTAATGGCCTCAGGTTGGTCTTTCGTAGATGTCGATCCGATTTCATTGGGAACTTCTTCCTGAAAACTGATGTCGACATCCATGGTCAGAGTGCACACACTCTCTCTCGATGCCACACGCGTGTTCACTCCTTCGACCATGGGAATAGTTCCGTCTTGAATGGTAAGAATTTGGCGAGGTATTGTTCCGATTTCCCCCATTTGGTCTCTTTTCTAGCAACCTCGAGGGCTCAAATGCGAGGATAAAACCGGATGACGGATCTATCCTTGAATGAAATAGAGGTTCTACTCTTGCATTCATCGTACTTCAGCAGGTCTAGCGGCGGCAGCAGCAGCAATATCACCATCAATATTCTGCTCAGCGGTCCCGCCTCTTCGACGTTCAAACATTCTAACCCAAAACTCCGGAGGATCCATAGGTCTTTGTCCTTCATGCATTCCAGGCCAAACATCAGCAAAGAAGTAGTAGATATGACCCACGATGACGCCCATAATTTCTTCTTTCGGGATGTTCCCATGCATGAACATATTGAAAGCCATGAGAACCCACGGCAGGTAAGGAGCAGTGAAAACGAGCACACCGAGAAAACTCAATCGAGTATCAGGATTTCTTCTTGACCAGATGTAAACCAGGGTGCTTGATAATGCTGAACCAAGGAAGGGGACTGAGGTGGTGAGAGAGCTAATGGCTAAGAGTGATGTGCAGGCGTAGACTAACAACCACGAGAAGACGGCAGGTGATGGCCCTGAACCTTGTTCGAGAAGCCTGGAGTATCGCTGGAGGAAGAACACATGAAACGCAAGGTCCATAGAGGGTGGACCGAAGTAAATGAAGGTGGTTATTAATCGCCAATACTGGTCATTGTTAGTGGGCTTGTGCTGGGACGAGGAGAGATCTCATCATACCTGAGATTTGTTGTAGACAGCCCTAAATGAGTAAAACAGTTGAAAGGGTGTGATGACTTTGCATTGGAGGAGGATGGATGTGATAACCGTTGCAGTGGTCCAGTAGCGGGTGCAAGGGGGCATTTCGAAGAACCACTGTTCCAGAGGGAACTGTCCCAGCTGGCCCAAAGCATCCTCGCCGCCACCAAGTATAGCAGCCATGATCCAGGGTATCACTTGGAAGAAGGGTAGAATGAGGCGGGAAAAGTCGAGGAAGAATTCGGGGGCTCGGACGAGCACGTAGATTGGCGCAAGCACAGATTGAGTCAGGACAGGTGAGCGGAGACCAGAGTAATCATTGTGAATCTCATCTGGTGGTGGAATAGGTGAGAGTATGGGAAAGGAAAAGTTCATCTATGTTGTACAAAGAAAGGTCTATGATGGTAGGTGGCCCCTATCGACGTTGGAGGCAAATAAGAGGGGAGGTGGTGAGGGATAGAGTGATCCGTAGCCTGGTCATGGATGACGGGCAATGGGGGGCTACTTAGTGTCACTAATCGTTGGTTGCATCGGGGCAGTAGATGGAATGAAGTACGGAGTATTAGGAACCAGTGATAGTGGTAGCATGGTACTACGTCTATAACCAGCCAATGACCACCTAGATGAGCCACTAGCGCCATTGGGGATTGCTCAAGGAATTAATCGTAATTGAAGACGCGCAACCGCAGTCGCGACTAACGCGACCCCCCAACCTCGCTGCAATATTCACTAATCGGAGTCGAAGGACAGTCTCGCATACCTGCAACTGACAACAAACCCCCATTCTTTCAGCGACTCAACTTCAAGGTCCTAGACGACTCCGTCCCTTAGTACTCCGTACATACCAGTCTTCCCCTTTCTGACCACCTGCAAACGCCCACAGCCACCCCACCCACGAGCACCCTCGACTTATCTGGGACACACTCGAGAGCTGGTTCGCTTCTATTCAGTATCAAGCCCCTTTGCCGAATGGTCGCAAGATAGTTGAAGCTTCGTCGTGAAGGACACCCCAGAATGGCACAAACAAAAAATATTCGCAGGCGATCTGGGCCCACAACACCTAAGAGAGGACAAGCATCTCGGACGGATCGATCTCCAAGATCGAGAGTCTCAGGGAAACGCCTCTCGCTCCCACAACGTACGTTCGCTTCCGCTCCTCGCTCTATCGGCTCCTCAAGGCTTTGTACTAACTATAACACAGCGGGCGACCCCATCCCCCGGCGCAAACCTCACCGTTTCAGACCTGGTACCCAAGCACTTCGAGAGATCAGACGGTACCAGCAATCCACCGACCTGCTAATACTGAAGCTGCCATTCGCCCGACTTGTCCGCGAAATTGCACAATATATTCTACCTTTCCAAGTGGGTCAAGAATTGCGGTGGCAGAGCCAGGCAATTCAGGCGCTACAAGAGGCGACCGAGGCTTTCCTCGTCCATTTATTCGAAGATACCAACCTGTGCGCAATACATGGGAAGAGGGTTACCATTATGCAGAAGGATATCCAGCTGGCCAGGAGGTTAAGAGGAGCTTGGGGTGGGCTGGGTTGATTTTTTTAATGTATGAAATGTCCTTCATGGGTCTTTGGAGTTTACAGGCGCATGCATTATCATTGTATGAAACGTTGGCTATGGTGGCAATGATGTCGGAATATTGGTTTGTGCATTATTTTATATGTTGCTGAGAAGTTGCCGCAGAAGGCCGACAGCATAGCAACCATGGTGCTTTTGGATGAGGTGGTCTGGGGAAGATGAAAATACGAGTCGCAGGGAAAGTGGCTCTAGCATCAAATCTTCAGCTATCAGCTAGAAACATCCTTCATCCCAGCTTCAATCTTTTCCGTCTCCAGGGTTTCCGCTTTGAACGTCCCACAGCTATGCACATGTGACTGGAGCAAGACATGTTGCCTTGATATTGACGCCTGCCGGTACGCCACCTGCCTAGGAATTTCCTGCTGCTGGAGAAAGCCGACCCTTGACCCTCCACAAATGAGACTAACGAGGTTCGAGCTAACTGTTAACATTCGACCCTAGAACACCTTTGGTGCTGGTAACATCGCCACTCCCAACACTACCCTCAGCCCTCTTCTCGCAAGCTTGTCTGATGGCAACGGCAAGAGCCTTGAAAGCGCTTTCCGCCCTATGATGATTATTGTGCCCATAGACAGTTTTCACGTGCAGCGTGACACTTGCTGCCTGGGCAAAGCTTTCCAGCCCGTGGGTGAGCATTTCTGTGCTCAAGTCACCAATTTTTTCCCTGGTGAAGCCAAAGTCGATGACACTGTATGGCCGATTAGATAAATCAATCACAGCCCAGGACAAGGCTTCATCAAGAGGTGCATCACCCCTGCCGAAGCGTACAATGCCAACCCGCTTCCCAAGGGCGGCATTGAAGGCGGTTCCAAGAGCGAGGAAGACATCTTCAGCTGTATGATGGTCGTCGATGATGAGATCTCCCACTGCCCGGATAGCTAGAGACCACCCAGCATGCTTTGAAACAGCATGCAGCATGTGATCAAGGAACCCAATGCCTGTAGAAATGGCGATCTGTTGAGTGGCCGTTATTTGAGTAGCATGATGTGATGTGGGCAGAGGGAATAGAACGTCTGGATGCGACTGCTTCTGTGATTCAGAAATCGGGTCGGGAAAGTGTTGAGAGTCCTCGAATGGAAGCAGAGATCCTCCATCAAGTGAAATAGAGACCTGGACCTTGGTTTCATTGGTAATTCGCGACAGCGTGTGTGTCCTCCGAGAGCCGACGATGGGGGTAGTTCTCTCAAGTGATCCCATGTCTGCGGCAGAAGAGCTGCGAAGACCGCTTGGTTTTTATATTTCAAGTGGAGGGATACCTGTTGTAGCGAAATGATGAGACTGATAATAAATATGTACTTGCATCAAAAGTCGGTTCTTCTCCGCGGCAGAATCGAAGCTAATTAGCCAGAGCGGTGTCATTAGAAACATGCTAGGTCACTAATAGTCAAGGCGGTGTGCTCCAGGCTCTCTGAAAGCTGCAGGTCAGCCGAGTCAGAAGCTCCACCCATTGAACCTCAACTTCGAGGTCTCTGGTCTGGGTTGGCTGCGAATTCCCCCTGTTCTGGCATAGCATTACTATTCCAAGCTCTGGCAAGAGCTGCAACTCCTCAAGATGACGATCAATCCCACGTATCTAGCACAGATGACGCGGTCGTGTACGTCCAATCCCTTCACCTTCCCCGAGCAAGCAAGCACGCCATGGAATTGAGATGGCTAACTTGGCATTTACAGCAACCAATTGGGCAGATGCACGCAGAAGAGTTCTGAAGTCTTACAGAGAATGGTTGAGAGCGGTATGAACATCACTGGACTGCATTTGAACGAAAGAGAGATTCGCTGAGACACCCACCATATTCAGAGCCCTGAGATCCAATCTATGTACTCCTTAAACATGCCAGTTTCCAAGATCCGAACGAAAACCAGACAAGAATTCGAGAAGCATAGATATGTAAACAATCTGCAGGCGGTCGATGTGCTTCTTGCCCAAAGCCATGCCGAATTTCAAGTGAGGGCATCTCTGATCAATCAGCCAGGGACGCAGTCACTAATGGAGGGGTTCGATAGGAAACACTAAACTTCTGGAAACAAAGCACACACGTAATGAAATACTTCAGAGTGGAGGAAGACCAAAATGCAAGATTACCCAAGAATTTCATCTCAGGGTTCTTAGAGGTACGGGGTTTGGAAACGGCCATGGTGGTTGTTATTTGCTAACGAGTCTCTAGGGACGGAATTGACACATCCTTTTCCGCTTTTAAACCCACAGCTCTGTACATAGCCCCGGAAAAAAATTTACTCCAAGACGCCATCGCAATGCACGCTGGCAAAATCACCACCCGGTAAAGAAATGGGATGGAATTTACTTGTTCTTCATCATGACTTCTCAGCGTTAAATTCGTCGCGAGCCTCGGTGAATTTTTCTGATATGACATCGCATGCTTCAATCATATCGCTCAAGCCTTTCCGCAGAGCATCGGTCGCTGTGGTCTCTGTATCTTCTGTTGAATGGTCAGAGTTACCACGCCAAAGCGATTGAGTATACTGGACTGTTCGTCACTCACCCCAAGTCTGTATCCGAATGTTCATCTTGGTCTCAGACGGGTGTGGGATAGTATAGCCACAGAACTCGACATCAGGACTGCTCAAACGAACTAATTAGCACAGGATACAGCGTGCATGGAAGTGTGGAAGAAGCATACTTCTTGTTGACGAAATACCTCAATGCATTGCCCAGTGTATGGTCTTCTTTTTCAATCTGAAACGATGCAGCGTGTGAAGATGCACCGGGGAGCTATTGACACAATTCACGAGTCAGTCGTCAATCACCCACCCAATCTGCGTAGAACAGAATCGGCGCTTGTAGATTACTTTCCATCCATCGCTCTCGCAGAGCCTAGGATCCATATCAGGCCAGTAGATTTCCAACATAGCCAATGGAGTATTCTCATCTCCAAGTTCCCAAGGGAGAGAAGGGGCAACACAGCGGAGAGGAAGATACTTACAATCACCAACTTCTTCGCCCCGCCGAGTAAAATCTCCTCGCCATGGTCGTAATCCAGTTCCTCCTCCATCGAGGTGTCGTGCATACTATCGTCGCTCATGATTTTAATTCACTTGAGATAAGAGGTTGAATCGTTAAGGCAGCGATGCCTTTTTTATTGCTGTTGCTTATCAGATATTCGGCGTCAATTTCTTCCTCTACTCGCTGCTTTCGACTTTTCGAGAGAAAGGTTGGCAAAAGTTTCAATATGGAGAGATATTGCACTAGACTGTTCTGGGGTTAGTGCTGTGGTTTGTGAAACGAGTGCTCCGCCGTAATCTGTATGCACCAGAGTTTGACGGGATGAACAACAACTAGTCATTGATGCAGAAGAGCCCTGATTGGAAATTACGGGTGATCATCGACATCGAGATGTCATTGTTACAATGACTAAATCCTGAGAGGTCTAAATTCCGGCGTGAAACCATCAAACGTCACTGTGGGAGATTTGAGTCTGGGTCGAGGCGAGGTGCCCGAATATAGTTTTGTGGATTCTTATATTCGTTCATCCACCACAACCTATCAATAACTACTTCGTGGTTTCTTGTTGCTCTCTTCTTTCCGAGCTACAATATATCTATCATAGGTATACCACCAAGCAGCTCCTTCTCACTAATACCTACTAGCTGGTCTATCTTTCACTCCTCACAAATCCTCAGGACATTAAATCCCTACAGCCAACTGAACTAATTGACCATGTCCCAAACCATGAAAGCCCTCGTAACAATCGAAGGCAAAACAGCAGCAGTACAATCTGTTCCTCGCCCTGAGCCCTCAGCGGGCGAGGTCCTGGTGAAGGTGCACTACGTGGCGCAGAACCCAACGGACTGGAAAGCCGTGACGGCTGTACCGGCCGGTAAGTCGTGCTACTATGTATTACAACCCTTACAACCATCCGTGACGCGAGCTGTGAGAAATTGATCGTTCACTTACTCACTCGTTTGTTTTCAACACCGGCAGGACGGATCGTCGGCTGCGACTTCGCGGGGACAGTAGAGGACAGCAATGGCTCAGTATGGCGTGGCGGCCAGCGAGTTGCGGGCTTCGTACAGGGCACGACGGTATCGCCAACGCGAGGTGCGTTTGCTGAGTTCGTCGTCGTGGAAAGTAGTCTAGTCTACGAGATCCCGGAGACCGTGTCATTCCAAGAAGCGGCGGTGATCCCGCTGGCGTTCGCGACGGCAGTGCAGGCGCTGTTCCAACGACTAGGTCTGCCGGAGCCATTGGACACTCAAGCAAAGACAGCAAACGCCCCCTCATTACTCATCAACGGCGGCGCGACCAGCGTGGGCAAGTATGCGATCCAGCTCGGCAAGCTCGCGGGCCTACACGTCATCGCAACGGGGTCATCGAAGAATCACGCTCTTCTCCAATCCCTCGGCGCCGACGCTGTCGTCGACTACACGAACGCAGACTGGCCAGAGCAAGTGCGGCGCCTGACGGATGACGACGGCCCGCGGCATGCCCTGGACTGCATCGCGGAGAAGGGCACGGTGCAGGCTGTCGCGAAAGCGCTAAGCCCCACGGCGGACGGACACATTGTTACGCTCTTGCCCGTTGGGCAGCTACGCGACTCTGGCGAATTGGAGAAGGTGAATCCGAAGGTTCGCCTGGAGAGCACGATCGTGTACACGGTCTTTGAGCGCCCGCTGAAGTACAAGGCGTTCGATAACTGCGGGCAGCCGACGCCGGAGGATAAGGCTGTTTGGGAGAAGTATCTGCGTCTACTGCCGGGTTGGCTGGTTGAAGGGAAGATCAGGCCGAATCGTATTAGTGAGAAGGGTGGGATGGAGGATATTCTGGTGGGATTTAGGGAGCAGCAAGAAGGGAAGGTCAGTGCTGAGAAGCTCGTTTATAGGATTGTCTAAGTAGGTGTTCGGTGTTGGGCACACTGGAGTGGTAAAGCACTTTCAAGATGAAGCCTCGGAAGGCGAGAATTGGAGCGCGAGCAATGAGCTATTCAGGGAAGGTTTGGGGACTTGACTTTTCACTCTCCTCGCGCACACCGCTTACCTAGTACTATCTCGCCTTGTTAACTCCGAGGCCTCGAGGTTGCGAGGCTGACAATGCTCGCGATACTCTGCTGGGTGTCTACCAGGAATGCAATTCTTAGGTGTCAAGCAAGGTACACGTACTCGCAGTAGGAGGGACATCCCCGCAACCTGCATTAACTACGGCTACTTACATCGTAGGATAGAGGAAAGATGAGGTTAGACATCCAATCGCCATCATCATTACATACTATGGGGTTGTTTGTTACGGAACTCTAGCCTTCACCCGCGCAGTATCTCGGGGAAATAAAGACCGCTCAAATGAGAAACGCTCGACATGACGCTTGGTCAAAAGTGGCAGGGTTCTCCATGCAAGCATCTAAAGTAAGGTAGCTGGCACGGCCCATCCATGGCTCTACTTGGCTTCTGAATGAGAGAGGAGGGAAAGAGAGAACTCCACATTTACCTTGGCCAGCTCAAAGATCCTTGACATGAATAAAATAGATAGATGTTGGAAATCCAGTGAAGACATCGACGATGAGGCATGAAAAGGGTGTGCATCATCGACCTGCTTGCTGACTGATAAGTTGCTGACGTGGATTCTCTGGCTCTCTCTCGCCGGTCCTGTCTGCAAAAAGCACACCAAATTTTTCTCCAAACACCAAATGCTATGCCCAAAAAGATTATGTTCGCTCGAGGGGTAGGTGGTCGCAACAAAGAGGGAGGCGGGGAGTAAGAAAATTGAAACCAGTCCTTCACCAAAAAAGGTTTCCCCGACGTGGAGTGGCATTTTCATTCATCCTCCACGATTCCCCTGTACCAATGGCCGTGAGACGTGAGATCATCACTTTTTTGTACATCCGCATGAGTGAATTTAATTAGACAGCTTCGGTATCATCACCAATGGCACCTTCTGGGATCTCTCCCCGTTCTTGCTGAGCCATTGCTTGGGCAGAGACAATCTCTGCAAGTCGCTTGAGTCGAGGTGTTTGAAGCCCTGTTTGAGACAGTCAGTATCGTGATCCATTGTTCGAGATGTCACGAATCAAGGTGGGTGAAAAACTTACATGAGGGAGTATATGTTTCAAGTGCTGTAATGACTCGGGGCTCAGCAATTTCATACGGTCCACTGTCCTCCATGTCCACCGCGGCCAGAAGTAGAACATCACTCTTTTCAGTGACTCTCGAAGCCACTGCTTTCATGATCTCACCATTAATGGGTTGTTCGTAATCCGCAACGAGGTATTGGTTCAGGAGTTTCTGGATTTGATTCGGGGATAGCATCCAGCAAATATCTTGGATGATTTCAATGTCGTTCAAAGTGGCTTTCTTGAGTTGAAGAAGTTTGGTTGCTTGCATCAGATGTTCCAGTTGAAGTGTTCCTTCTGGCATATCATGGCTCTTGCACCATTCTTCAATACGTGTAATGTTATAGTTGATTTGCAAGCCTCGCTTCCAAGAGAGGAAATTTCGGCGCATGAGAAGGTCATTGAAGGCGGTTACACCCACCAGACGGAGAAGTTCTGTCACTGTCTGCGTGATGATGGAATCTTCGAGGTAGTATGCTTTCATTGCCTTGAAAACGTTGTTCAATAAGCTCAGGAGGTTGTCCATGCTGTATGCAGGGGTGTTATTTGAAGGTAGCAGCTTTCCGAGGAATCGGTTACTTTCATTGGTGACAAATCCAGGGAGTGATTGAGACTCGATAATAGCTGGAACGATCATCTTGTGAAGCTTCTTCTTCAAAACCTTCATCCAAGTGTGATAGATGTTGAATTCCAGACTTTCAAGATCGTGTTTGACAATCTCAAGTAATCTGTCATATTCGTAGTTGTCGGTCTTCTGAGCCTCATACCAATCTTCAGCAAGGAAGACGAATGAAAGCATTTCGTGAACATTGGACAACCAGAAGGCACCAGGATTTACAGCTTCATCACCGTCGTGTTGCATGACTTCTTGTTGAATCGACTGCATCACATTGGCAAGGAAACGCTCAGATTCCTTTACAAAACCGTTGTTCCACATCTCGGAAGTGACCAGATTGATGAGATAAGAGGGGAAAAGAACTTCCTTGTCTGTAGGTGCAGGATTGGCTCCAGGTTGAGGAATCTTGATGCCTCGGATGAGGCCCATGGTGACTTCTTCATTGAGCTCATCCTCCTGCGCAAGGAGATTTTCGAGCTCCATTTCAACACTATCCAAACCTGGGTTGAAGGTGGAACCAGAGAGGGTTTTGGTGTGCATGTCAATGGCCATCGACATAGGTCGAGCATTATAAGCACCACTGTACCTATCCATCTCGCTTCGTTCTGCTGCACCAGCGCTTCGTCTCTTGAGAGGTTTCTTGGATGATACCAGATTAATGAGACCACTAGGTGGTTGGCCATTGCCGTTGGCATTGGCATATTCGCTATTGACTCCGTTGGTGGCTGGCGGTGGTGCTCTTCTGGCGATTTCCAATTGATCTTGGAGCTCGTTGATCTGTTGTCGTAATGTGCCCCTCTCGTTCTCATGGCTTGAGACAGATTGGCGGAGTTTTTCAAGTTCGTTATTTGAGGTTTGCAACGATTCTCGGAGTTTTCTGTCTTCATCTTGCAATCTCTTTGCGTTGCCCATGTGCTCATCATAGCTTGCCTGGAGCTTAGCATGGTCCTCCTCGAGAGCACTGAGACGTGCAGCAACAATGCCGGCTTGATTTGCTTCCGTTTGCAACTCTCTTGATCGTGTTTCCAATGCATTGTGTCTGGATCTCCAGGATTTCAATTGGCCTTCGTAGTTTTCCAGTTGAGAGGACAAAGTCTTGTTCTCTCGTTTCAAGGTGCCGAGACTCTGGGTAAGCTCTACCACCTTGTTCTCCAGCTTGTATGAAATCTGTTTAAGGTCACGAGCTTCCTCACGAATCTTCTTGTAGTCACGCCTGGCAACTTTGCCGCGCCAGAGATTTTGTATAATGATGACCTTCCTGCGATGTTGTCTCCACGTACGTAGTGATCTCCAGGAACGGAAGGCTCGTTGTATGGTGATTGCAGCATTGCCAATCCGGGTTTCGAGGATGTTCTTTCTGCAAAGGAAACCCTTGGCAACGGATTCGAAAAGGATGAGGTCGTCTCTGATTTGGTTGTACTTTCTCCGCTCTTTTTGGCCTCTCCAAAATCTCTGGATGTCTGTAGCAGCCTTGGTTTGTTTGGCCTCTTCTGCTCTTCGTCGAGCAAGGAATGCGCGGGTGGCAGATTGAACATCAATTATGGACTGACGCGCATCTAGATATCTGTGGCGCCAATACTTTGCGCGCAAGTTCTTCTGAATCATGATGGCACATTGTTTCAGGCGAGCCGAGCGTTTATTTTCCAAGAACGCCAGCATACCCGCGCGGAAGAAGATCTTGGTCAAACCGAGTTGGTACTTGTCTCGCTTCTCATGAGCTGTTGCGCCTAGCGCCTTCACCAAGATGTTCTGAGCCATCTTGCGGATTTCAGTAGTCCACTCAGACGAATGACACAACATGTAATATCTCAAAGCGAACTCCTCGTACGTCCAACGAGTAGGGTAGCCAGCCGTACTGATACGAACAGTCTCAAGGACACCACAAGCTCGTAGCTGACTCAAGACCATAGGTCCTTCGAATTTCCAAGACTCCTTGGCTTCGTTTGGCTTGATACAACGGATATAGTGCGCGTCGGTAGAGTTAATGGTTTGCATCAATTCGATGAGGGAGCTCTTGAAGATGCCTCCTAGTGTTGGCTTGCGATTAACAGCCACACCCACGCGTCTACCACCGCCCGGCGCAACAGTCTTTGAGGCTGTTTGGGCGGAGTCCTTTTCTCTCACAGCGGAGGCGACTTCCAAGACCTGTACTAAGAAATTGTTGGAAGAGTTCTTAAGTACCTCCATTTGCTCATCTGGTACAGTGTCTCGATTCTTGTCAATGAAACCATCGGATTCGTAAGTCACATCCAAGGCATAATGGCAGACAGTAAACGAAGATTTTCCGAAACGGGGCTTCTTGTAGAACTTTTGCTTATCCGCAGCAAAATGATGGTGAAGTTTAGTAACGAATTGTTCATCTGAGCCCATGGGAAGTCTAGATTCTTCGTCCAGGAGAGATAGGATACCAAGTTTCCCCTCGATGAGATCAATGCAAGGCTGGTTGTCGGAAAAGTCGATAAAAGTCCAATCAATTTGTTCACGCATGTATTCTTCTTGTTCAAGTTTGAAGACATGCTGATTGAATTCTTGCTGAAGTTTTTCATTGGCGTAATTGATACAAAACTGCTCGAAAGAGTTTTTGGCAAAGTGTTCGAAACCATAAATATCAAGAACACCAATAAATGTATTCAGTCGTTGTAAAACTTCCTCGGTGGCCAAGCCATGATTGATTGTTTCAACCAGCCAGTCGAAAAGGCTTGAATAGATGAATTTGGCCACAGAGTCTCGTACGACAGTCGCTTGCTGCTGGGTCAGGTTTGAAGTAATTCTTTCACCCCGAGTGATGAGTTGTTTCTTGACGGTCCACTTGGCGAAGTTGGTTGCGTCAATGCCTAGAATGCTACATGCTTGCACCAAAGCAGGCTCGGTCGCTGAAAGTGATGAGTCCGTTCTCGTGGCAGTAATCTTGATATTACCAATGTGTAAGAGTGCTGCCAGGATGCGGAAGATCTCTATTTGGGTGGGTTCCGCAATGTTGATGGTGGTCATGGATTTCTTCGTGGCAACATACTCAGCAGCGTCATCCACGCCATCAATCACTGGGTCGTTACCCTGATTTAAGTATTCAAACTCTTCAACACGGAGCAGACCGAGTTCTTCTCGCTCCTGGGGGGTTGCACCAGCCACCAGTTGGTAGAAAATATGGTAATTCCTTTCCTTCAACGGTTGGAAGACAAGCCGAGACCTCTCTAGCAAGTATGTTCTTATGCGGGCACCGATGATGTCGGTGTTCTTGTCAAACATAATCTCAATGTATTTTCCGAAGCGAGAAGAATTATCGTTTCTGGTAGTTTTGGCATTGCCGAATGCTTCCATGACAGGGTTAGTCGCCAGGATTTGTTCCTCAGTTTCACTGATAGCATCAGCTCTGGCTTTTGTCCCCTTTGATGGCTGGCCAGGGGCTCCGCGAGTCGCAAAATAGCGCATGATGTATTTGGCACTGACAGTTTTGCCTGCACCGGATTCACCAGACACAACGACGGTCTGATTTCGCGAATCCCGTAACATGTCGGTATATGCTTCTTCTGCAATGGCAAAAAGATGGGGTGCTTGGGAAGCCCTTTGTTTGCCTGCGTACACCTGAACCATCTGAGGGACATAGAGGGAGTCGACACGTGCAAAGGGGTTGGTTGCAATGAGGACAATGCCGGAGTAGGTATATATTTCTTTCTGGGCATATCGGAGCTTGATGGCCTGCAGAATAGCAGGTTCGTTAAGATGGGAGAGGTTGGTCAAATCTTCGGCGGCCTCGAACATGGGAGGATTCATCAGAGGAGGGAGAGCGGCATGTTGGGTGTCTTGCAAGGCATCTTCAGTAGTCTCAATGGTGTGCTGAGATTCGTCGGAAAGGTTGAAGATCAGGGCAATCTTTCCATCACCAGTTGCCTTTCTCTCGGCCAGTTCACCAGGAATAAAGCCCTCGGCCTGGTTGGGGAACCAGGCCCGGGTACCGATTTCCCAGCTGGCCATGGTTGGCAGGAGGGGTAGAAGAGTTCAAGAATCAATTCAACTGATGGCAGCGATGGAAGCCATGTAGTCGGGTTCGGCGAGTTTGAGATCTAGTGGAAGTGGAAGACGTGTCAACAGAAATGCGATGGAGATCACCCGCAGACTAGAGTGTCTGTGAGGGTGTAGGATTAGAGGAGCAAACAGAAGTAGGCATACAGTGGATTCAGAGTTCAGGATGATAGAGGGATGGAATGTTGATAGCTGATGGCTGAAATGGCATCAGGTGCGGCTGGCTGTGTCTTCGAATCTTTGGGGAACATGTCAGAAAGTCTTCAGGGACTTTGAGAGAGACGCGCCTGAACGCAGCAGCAACATCAGCACTGCAGCAAGGGAGGGAGCCAGGCTAGGCGAAGCCAGGCGAATTGAATGGTGAGTGGTTGGCGGTGATTAGTGAGGATTGGACAGTCCCGGCCATCCAGAGTGGTGTCTCTTGGTAAGTGGTGCCTCTGTATGCCCCGTGCCCACGCCCGTGCCAGTGCCAATATCCGTCGCCCGGGGCCTTGGGAGTGACTTGCTCCTCCAGCGGTCATGGGAGGGAAGCCAACCCCAACTGGGTCGCCATTGACGCTATTCCCCTTCCACCAGCGTGGCCCCTGGGCGCCACGCCCACCGAACGCCCATTCTCCTCACAGAGGGTAAGTTTAGTATGCGCCGCTCCAGCACTAAGCAAGTCCTAAGATGGTCCCTAGTTCTCGAGAAATTATCCGCAACCACACCGCTCGGCGCCCACTTGCCCAGTTCCTCCTACGCTGTTACAGATCCCCCCTATTTACTAAAAGGGAAAAAAAATTAATTCCATGCACCTTCAAGGATCATCAATTGGCGGCGGCCAGCCGGATTGCCTCCTGATCACAGTACTCCGTACGGAGTAGTTTGTACGAGTACGAGTTCTTTCTCACAGGTGCCTTGTAGAGTAAACAATGACTTTTAGCATTAATGCCCTGGCTCATCCAGGGACTTTGATAGAGAATGGCTGGGTAAACAAGTAAACAAGTATACTGAGGCATTGGGAAACACACTGGACTTGCTCGTGCCTGTTGCTGGATGGGGAAAACATTGCTCAAACGCCACCACTGCAAGGTCAACTGTTCAACTAAAATGACCACCTCGGCTTAGTACAATTGTCTGTTGCCTATCCTTCCATGCATGCACGGTTCGGTTTATCCCCCAGCATCTCAAACGCCTATTATGCTCGAAGCTGGTCAAAGATGGGGTCTCGTCACAGGCTCACAGCACACCAGAGCCAGAGGTATGGCGGCCCTGTCGATCTGAAGCTCCTTCACACGTGAACAACAAGATTGCTGCCTCCGAGGATGGAGTACGGAGTAGGTATGCATGGAGCAGTCATTGACTCATTGACTCATTGCCCAATATGTAGATTAAAACCCGCGGAGCATGCTGTTTAATCCATACACTCGTCTACTGATTCTTGCACTCTGATTGTTGTTGAGATCGGGGCTTGCCGCCCTCTTCCTCGTCATCGTCATCAGATTCTGCCTCCTCTTCATCCTCGTCGTCTTCATCGTCATCGTCATCGAACTCGGCGTCTTCGGCGTCCTCGTATTCCTCAAAGGCCAAGGCATCTCCAGTAAACCAATCGATGGCACGAGGAATGAGCTTCTCTTTGATGTCCTCGCCCAATTGATAATCGAGCTCGAGGCGTTCCTCGATATCAGATGCCACCTCGTCGTCATCAGTTGGGGCGAGCGGGGGAGAGAAGAAGTTGAAAAATGACTCGGTAGGGACAGTCTTCTTGATGACTCTCGTTTGCTTGGTGTCTAGAGGTGGATCAGTACAATTTCTCATTGACCAGGGAGGGGCAGGGATAGACATACTCTTGTTTCTCTGTTTCTTGCTCTCAATGCGAACGGTCAGATCTTTTCCGGCCTTCCAATCGATTTTCTCGCCCTCTGCATGATCGTAGATGAAGTCACCACCGTAACCGCTCTCCTCTCGGTAGAAGTACGTCTTGGAGATGGTCTTGTTGGTGAAAAAGTCGTTCGGGGCGAACTCAAAGATAAGGCGGAAACCTGGTCGGTCAAGATATTCCATGCGGATGTCGGTCAAGGAGCGAAGAGCTTCCTCATCACGATCGGTGATGAGTTCTGCCAGAGAGATCTGGTTCTTGATGGCAGTGAGCCAGAACTCTGGGATACCCTTGACATCTTCCTGGGCGGCCTTGTCCTCTTGATCTAGGTCATCGGCGGGCTCCTCTTCAGTCTCGTCGGCCTTTCCGGCTTCGACCTCGCCCTCGGTGGGCTCGACTTCACCATTGACAATGGCAGATCGTTTTTCATACAGGGGGGTGAATTTGGCAAAGTACTTCTTTTCAAGTTGGAGAACTTCTTCCTGAAACTCGGCCTCTAGCTTTGCATGGTCTTTTTGAATCCCTTTCAGGCCGGTAACACGACGGCGGACGTTCTCTGGAAGGGACTCGATGTAGCCGGAAGGTCGGCCGATGAGAGAGCCTAGTTTTTGCTGCATCATGGAGACCAGAGCCGGGTTTTTGGCGAATATGGAAGCGGCCGCCACCCGGTCAAGGTCCTCTGCGGGCAGTCAGAATTTTGAGGATTCTGACGGAATTTGTATTGCTCACCTTCTTGAATATCACCGATCGTAGGAGCCTGCGCATGAGAGGATATTGGCGCATTGGTGGCTGGAGCTATAAAGGATGAGTGAGTGGGAGCAAAGGCTTGGGCGTGTAAACGTACTGTTCTGAGGGGTTCTAGGCGGCCCGGTCATGTTAGTGAATGATTGAAATACAGATAGATGGCAATAGAGGACAGTAGAGAGGAGGCAAGATGGACATACGGAGCAGTGACATTGGCGCGGGCTTTTGGGATTTCTGAAGCCATGGTTGTTGGGATTTGAGCAATGGCGGTGGAAAGGTTTGGTTGGCTGCTGGAACTGTTGGAGAAAAATAGTGGCTCACACTCTGCAAAAAAGCACTGGGGCAAAGGGAGTATAAGAGCAGATGGCGTGGCCCTGCAACGTGGTGTAAGAAGAGGAAGGGATCTGTGCAAGAGGAGGAGTGAAAGGGCGAAAAAAGGTTGGAGGGAGCAAAGAATTGTCGTCGACTCGGTTCAGAGGCAGAGGAAAGATGTGTTGTAGCGGTAGTGGTGGTGGTGGTGGTGGTGGTTGTAACGAGTTAGTACTGGTCTACAGGCAGTGGCCTTCACAATGTGAATTTTGTGAGGAAAACCTCAACCCACCCACTCAGTTTCCGCCACAGGAATTCTACTTAGAAGCCTCAGGCTCAAGAGTCTAATGCTACCACTACGGAGTACCAATCTCTACTCCTATGACTCCTCCTGCCTGGACAGTGCACATTCATTTGCTAATAATGCCACTCGAATATTTCTTACGACCTGGGTACCTGGGAAGTTACCCGCCTGGCAGGCTGTAACTGGGCCTCCACCCGCCTTGAGAGTGGGATGGATGCGACTGCCTACCAGCTGCTACTGGCCCACCACAAGGACTGCCCGCTGCTGATGAGAGGCTGATGGGAGGCTCCCACTGGTCGTCGTGGGAGCGCACGTTTTTCGGGCCTGGCGATAAGAGGAAAAAGAGGAGCATCCGATTGCCAGAAAAGTGTGGCTTGGCAGGCTGGCAGCAAAAAACGCATCCAAATGCCCCCCCTCGGTCCTCCCAAATGCCTTGCGCCCACCCACCAGGCCATTAGCCTTGCTGCTTATCGAATTGCTTGCATCATAGCGCCCGTCCCTACTTCCAGCACCTCGAGGTCCCGATCCCTTGCTCTCTGGACTCTGGAGTCTGTACCTCGTATAGGAAGTTACCTCCACCTTGCTCTTGTTCCCTCCACAGCGGGAAGGTACAGGGCTGTACCTCATGCAAGCGCAAGTACTCGAATACCTACGATAGTACTCCTTTCTGCTTCTTATAATACTATCCCATTTGACATCTATTCTTACCTACCTCGTTCATTCTCCTCTTGAGCTGTATGAGTACCATGCACTGATACTCGAGTCATCGTGCCCTCGAGGCACTCCCACCCTATCATGGACATTCCTGAACGACCCTCCTCCGCTGCCCTGCGGCGCAGCAGCTCTGCACGTCGCATTATGCATCGGCGTGACTCTAACATGAGCAAGTAAGCTTCGGTTCTATGCCCATCACAGCGAGACCCCGAAAATGCTGACCTGGTCACAGTGCCAGTTTCGTCTCCGAGGTCGAAATGGCGACGGACGAGGTTCGTTCCTGACTACCCCATAGCTTCAATCAACGCACAGACTGATCTTCTCTACAGCCTTTCTCTGGTCCCATTTCGGAGAGCGTGCCCAGTAGTGTAACGGGCTTTGCGTATCAGCGACCTAGGCAGAGAAAGGGCTCCATATCTAGCTTCACCTATTTTCAAGACGAACACGAGACCCCCGAATATTCTGACGAGGAAGCTGTATTGGATCTCAGCGACGAAGAAGATGGCCATATAGACACCACCGACCGTGATTTGGAGGCCGGGGAAACAGATTCACTGCGTCGGAAGTCATCTGGAAGACTACGATCCTTCTCCGACCAACCTTTGCTCAGACGCCATGAGTCGGCTCGCAGTGACACCCAAGAGCATGATGATGGCGGCAATTTCAGCCAAAAGCTATACATTGAGACCGAAGATCTCACCATGGTTATTGCTGGCTTCACCACCACATCCCTTGGCTTCTTGATGTACATTGCTATTTGTGTCTTGAGTGCTGGCATTGGCTATCTTGTCTTTCGTTGGATCCCTCGTTGGCGCATCTCCATTGTTGGCTCCCCCACTCCCCTCAAGAAATGCTCTTGGGTTGTTGTAGAGGTGAGCTATGGCCCGCCGCAGAGACTTCCTCGAAGAAAGGCTAAACGGCTTCAGAATCAATGGGGCGAATTTTCCATCCATTACATCTCCGTCCAAGAATACGGCCATCCCTTGTCCACCGTCTTTACTCCATCCCAGAAAGAGAAGATCAATAGTTATCGCTACGAAGATGACCAGGAGCTACCCTTTTTACGATCCCTCAACTATCGATATATGCGTCTACTTTATCATCCCCTCCACGACAAATTCGTACTCAATAATGACTGGTGGGATCCGCAATGGACCGATGTGAAAGCTCTTCGAGAAGGCTTGGACTCCGAGGAGAGAGACCCAAGAGATCAGGTATTTGGCAAGAATATGATTGAGATAGAACAGAAGCCAATTGCTCAGCTACTCCTCGACGAGGTGAGCCTGACTTCCTGATGGATCATCAACACCCAAATTCTAACTTATGCAGGCCTTCCATCCCTTCTACGTTTTCCAAATCGCAAGCCTGATCTTATGGTCCGCCGATGAATATTACTACTACGCAGCCGCTATATTCATCATCTCCGTTTTCTCAATAACCACCACCGTGATCGAAACTCGATCGGTAAGAACCCACCAATACTTGTTTTCGCCTTAAAAGCTGACCCTCTAGACTATGGAACGCCTGAGAGAAATCTCCCGTTTCGAGTGTGATGTACGTGTCCTCCGAAATGGCTTTTGTGAGTATCTCCACAAACCAAATTCAACCAGTACTGAACTTTTGCTCAGGGCGTGCTGCCGTGTCCAGCGATCTAGTGCCGGGCGACGTGTACGAAGTTTCTGATCCCTCATTGTCTCAACTACCTTGTGACAGCCTCCTCCTCGCGGGAGACTGTATTATCAATGAGAGCATGCTAACTGGTGCGAACTACACACTCACCTACACTGCTATCCGATTAACATAACCTGACCAAAATTAGGTGAATCTATCCCGGTTTCCAAGATTCCCATCACAGATGAGGCCCTACGTTATGTCGACCTAGGAGCGACCTCAATTCACCCAAGTGTGGCCCGCCATTTCCTCTTCTGTGGCACAAAGATTATCCGTGCAAGGAGACCACAAGACACAGATGATGACGAGGCTGTTGCCCTTGCTCTCGTCGTTCGAACAGGCTTTAACACTACTAAAGGTGCACTTGTCCGCTCGATGCTTTTCCCAAAACCATCTGGCTTCAAGTTCTACCGAGACTCATTCCGTTACATATCAGTCATGGGTGGGGTTGCGACAATCGGCTTTATCGCATCCTTCATCAACTTCGTCAAACTTGGGTTGGCATGGCATTTAATTGTCGTACGAGCCCTTGACCTAATCACTATTGTCGTTCCTCCTGCTTTGCCAGCCACTCTCACCATTGGAACTAATTTTGCGCTCTCAAGGCTCAAGAAGCAACAGATCTTCTGTATCAGCCCTCAGAGGGTCAACGTAGCTGGAAAACTCGATATAGTGTGCTTTGACAAGACCGGAACTCTGACCGAGGATGGCCTTGATGTGCTGGGAGTTCGACTTGTTCAACACCCAGAAATCCGTTTTGGTGATATTCTCGAAGAGGCTCATGCAGTTCTTCCACCCGCATCGTACGACCGCGATCCTACAGTGGATTATCGTGTCAATAAAAATATGCTCTACGCTATGGCAACTTGCCATTCGCTACGACTAGTGGACGATGAGCTGATTGGTGACCCTCTGGACCTAAAAATGTTCCAATTCACTGAATGGTCGTTTGAAGAAGGCTCACGCAACACGAGCCACTTCATTGAAACCGGCACATCTCACCCGGCACCAAGCGTTGCTCGGCCTCCTCAGAGCTCGGAATATGACCTTGATGACTCCCAGGGTATGGGGACACCTGTTCGTGTGGAACTTGGTGTTCTTCGCTCATTCGATTTTGTCTCACACCTCCGGAGAGCTAGTGTTATTGTCCGACAATATGGAGATCCTGGTGCCAACATATATGTGAAGGGTGCCCCAGAGGTGATGAAGGACATTTGCACGGCTTCAAGCATCCCCGATGATTTCGATGACCTACTCAGCTACTATACTCACAAGGGATTCCGTGTCATCGCCTGTGCTTCCAAGTATATTTCCCGAATCAGTTCTGATGAGATCCAAGAAATGGACCGGACTATTGCTGAGTCAAGACTTCAGCTCCTTGGCTTCATTGTCTTCGAGAATAAGCTCAAAGATATAACCACTGAGATTATCGAAGAGTTGAATGAAGCTCGGATTCGGAATGTGATGTGCACAGGCGACAATATCCTAACTGCCATTAGTGTTGCAAGAGAGTGTGCTTTGATCGATCGAAATGCACATTGTTTTGTGCCACATTTTATTGAAGGTGACAAGATGGATCCCAAAGCTTGTTTGACTTGGGAAAGTGTGGACAACCCTATCTACCAGCTTGATGAAAACACTCTCCTCCCGGCGCCATTGGCAGCAGAGGACGACAATGCAGCACCGTATGATGCATTAGCGATTGGAGAGTACACATTGGCGGTCACTGGTGATGCCTTCCGATGGATTGTGGATTTCGGTTCGAAGGAAGTTCTTGAGCGTATGCTTGTCAAAGGGGCAGTGTTCGCTCGAATGTCACCGGATGAAAAGCATGAATTGGTCGAGAAGCTGCAAAGTATCGACTATTGCTGTGGCTTCTGTGGAGATGGCGCCAACGACTGTGGTGCATTGAAAGCCGCCGACGTTGGGGTATCACTCTCAGAGGCCGAGGCCTCGGTCGCGGCCCCCTTCACCAGTCATATCTTCGACATTTCCTGTGTCCCCGCCCTGATCAAAGAAGGACGTGCAGCTCTTGTTACCAGCTTCTGCTGTTTCAAATACATGAGTTTGTACTCAGCTATTCAATTTACATCAGTCAGCTTTCTATACGCTTCAGCATCCAACCTCGGCGATTTCCAATTCTTGTTCATTGACTTGGCTTTGATATTGCCAATTGCAATATTCATGGGCTGGACTGGAGCATACCCCATCTTGAGCACCAAACGGCCAACGGCCAGTCTCGTCTCCAGAAAGGTGCTCACACCACTCCTAGGTCAGATCCTCCTTTGCATACTGGTGCAGCTGCTTGCCTTCGAGACCGTTCAAACTCAATCTTGGTACCAACCCCCACAATTGGACAAACAGAAGTCCAATGTTGACAACTCCCAAAACACCGCACTCTTCTTAGTGTCGTGCTTTCAATACACCCTTTCTGGCGTAGTACTCAGCGTCGGGCCACCATTCCGCAAAACCATGACCGCCAATGTACCGTTTGTTGTTACAATTGTTGTGGCCATCCTGATTTCACTTTACATGCTTCTTGACCCCGCTCAATGGATATCGAATTTCATGGATCTGACCGAGATGTCTCTCGACTACGAGTTATTTTTGCTCGCTCTGGCTACAGCGGGCTTCGCGTGTGCTTATCTCGCAGAACGATACTTCCTCCCTCTTTTAGCTAGATATGTCGGCCGACTGAAATCATACCTGCGGCCGTCACATCCAAAGAAGCGAAAACATTACAAACTAATTGCGGAGGATATCTTGCACAGTAAATAAAGGAAATGAAGGCGTAAACCCCAAGAATTTCTGTACATTACTTAGTGTCTGTATTAAAAAGTTTGAAACAAAAGCTGTACTCCTTCCCACTAATTGGATATCATCCATCTTCACATCGTGCCTATTAATCATTCAGTTATGTCCTCATCTAACGGATAGGTCACCTGTTTCCATGCTGGCTTGCCTCCTCCGTCACACACATGGTAGTCAAGATTTACTCCGAGGGACAAATGTAAAAGCAGCCTAAACAAACCTTGCACCCCTTTTCCAGAACAGCCTTCTCTGCTCCTTAACCTTCGCATTTACTATTCTCGAGGGCGGAGGCTCCAATTCATATGAATCGGGACAAGTGAATCCGTGATATTTTCCCGAAAACCCCGCTTACTTCTCCAGACTCTTCCGTAGTCTCCGTGAGACAACCAGAAAGTGGATTCCGCTCGGCATCTCATCCCGAAACCAAGTGTACCCATTCTGCATCGTGCAACACCACGAACTAGAATCTCCGATCACGTCGACGCGTTTCTCCCGTCCCGCAGAATGATCTTCCAGCATCGATCTATCCTAAGACACAGGAACTTGGTGCGAAGAAGACCATACTAAGAGAAGACAAACTGATCGATAATCACACTTACATACCTCGGCAAATGCCTCTGAGAGACTGAACCGGTTGTAATTGTTACTACTAGTAGTACGACACGGAGAATCGCACAATTTCCCGCGTCCAGTCTGGGAAGCTTCTTCTCCGCTTGCTTCAATATCGGGTCAAGAGCGTTCGTCCTCGAAGCACCCCTTCTGCAGGGTCGCAAATGGCTCCTCCCTGGGATTGCCACGTCTCACGTTTCAAGAGGCGGGGTATCAATAATGAATTTACATATGAACGCTCCCGTTAGCCCAACCGATGTGGCTCCTTTGTTCCCTGTACTCTTGTCAATTGAATTGAATTGGGTTGGTGGACGTGATCCTCAGGAAATTAAACAGCATCTCTCCAGGAAATATCAATCTCGAGCTCAAGTGGCCATCTGAAAATGGGGTCTTGGATACCAATCGCCACGGACTCGGATTTTTCTTTACAGAACCTTCCATATGGCGTCTTCAGCACTACATCTGAGACAGGTCCGCGTATCGGTGTCGCTGTGGGAGACCAAGTCCTGGATTTAAAGGCCCTTGCCCAAAGTGGGGCTTTCGCTTCTCTCGCAAAAGATTTCGATATGACCTCGCTCGAGGAACCGACTCTGAATCGGTATGCAACTCTTGGGCGAGAACTCCATCGCAAGGTTCGAACGTTCCTACAGGATATCCTGGCTGAGAACACCACGCTCGGGCATGTCCTGCGGGACCAGTCAACCCTCAGAAGCGCGTCAGTAATACCGATGCAATCTGTAAAGATGCATCTGCCCGTGTCTATTGGCAACTACACCGATTTCTTCACCACGCCGCACCATGCGCAAAATGTACGTACTTCCTAAGAACGTGCCGCCAGCACACTGATAAGAATGCTACTGAGAAAATTATGCAACAGTGTACGGACATAGTGCGACCCGGTTCGAAAGTCCCCCCCAACTTCTTCAACATGCCATTGGGGTACTCTGGTCGTGCGTCTTCGGTTATTCCTTCTGGGACACCGGTGCGCCGTCCACGAGGCCAGTTCTTGACAAGCGAACAACAACCCAAATTCGGTCCGTGTGAAAAACTCGATTTCGAAGTTGAATTTGCGGCCATTATTGGTAAGGGGAATGAGTTGGGGCAGCCGATTGATGTCAAAGATGCTGAAGATCATATCTTTGGATGCGTCCTCCTGAATGATTGGTCAGCAAGAGACATCCAAATGGCAGAGTCGACTCCGTTGGGGCCATTCAATGGGAAGAACTTCTCCACCAGTATCTCTCCGTGGATTGTGACTTTGGATGCGCTAGAACCATTCAGGACGAAGTCTATGCGATCGGTAAGGCGTCTCTTGGAATATCTTTGCCCGCTGTGAACGGTATCAATGGAAGGAACTATATCAAAAGCTAAACTTCATATTGCAGACTCCCCTACTACCTTATCTCCAATACAGAGAGGACTGCGTATATGATATTGCCATCGATGTCCACCTACAAGGTATTTCGAACGCGTGCCTGGGACAACAAAGACCAATGCTGACCTTTCAAAGTGAACTCGGAAAACTACCACCTCACGCGCTGCAATACGAAAAACACGGTCTTTTCCTTTGCGCAAATGCTCGCTCACCACACAGCAGGTGGATGCCCCATGCAGCCTGGAGATGTATTCGCGACGGGCACACTATCCGGCGGTACACAATCTGAACTGGGATGTTTTCTTGAAGCCAGCTGGAATGGGACCAGACAATGTACAGCGAGTACCAAAGGAGGTGCCGAAAGCAAAAGCATCGAACGTGCGTGGTTGCTGGATGGCGACGTCGTACAGTACACTGCACAGGCTGGAGGCAAGGATGGTGTTGGTCGCGTTGGGTTTGGGGAGTGCTCGGGGCGGATTCTTCCCTCCCCCTGAATACATTTGGGCTGAAATTTACCGCTTATTTAAATTTAACCTGTAGGTAGAATTTCGTCGCCTCTGAGTGCGATGTAAGTTGAAACGAAGTTTGGGCATATCCCTGTAACGCCGGCAGGACGAGGCTGCCTTTAACCGAATTGAGCAAACGATCGACGTCATCACTTTTGCGACATGAAGCATTGTGGGATATGTTTCGCTTCAGCATATATTGTTGAGACAAGTCAGGTTTCGAGATGCGAGAAGTCATTATAAGCTCTCGCCCAGTTTTCTCGTTGCCGTACTTGAGCCATTCATTGAAGCATTCGGACTTTTTACTGTCCATTATCCACATACTTCACTCCGTGAACTTATTTGTTGAAGTCCGCATATATCTTGGAATTTTCTGAAGTATATCAGCCTGAAAATGGATCCAACGGGTAAGTCACCATGCCGCTATGCATTCGTCAGTGCCCTAGATACGGTCACTTGCCATAAAAGCTAACCCTATCCCACACCCCAGAATATCTAATCGACAACGGCTGGCTGCCCAGCAGCGTGATCCGGCTAGGCATCCGGCGTCAACTCGCTCAGCGTATACAACAGATCCAATCCACATCTCTATCGCAAGCCTACGAGCGCAAAATGTCATACGTGGCGGACCTGCGCTCCCGGCCCATCGCCATCGAAACCGCCAAAGCCAATACGCAGCACTACGAGGTGGGGACCTCCGTTCTCCAGGCCTACCTGGGCCCCCGCATGAAGTACTCTGCATGCCTGTACCCGACGGGCGGCGAGACACTCGCGCAGGCGGAGATCGCGATGCTGGAGTCGTATGTCGACAAAGCGGGGCTGTGTGACGGCCAGGAGATGCTCGATCTTGGGTGTGGTTGGGGCAGTGCGAGTTTGTATCTTGCGGAGCGGTTCCCGGGGTCCAAGATCACCGCGTTTTCGAATTCGAGGACGCAGAGGATCTACATCGAGGGCGAGGCGGAGCGGAAAGGGTTGCAGAATTTGACCGTCCTCACGGGCGATGTCGTCACCTACGAGTTCCCGGTGGGGAAGTACGACCGGGTCATCAGCATCGAGCTGTTCGAGCACATGAAGAACTACGCCTTGCTGATGCGCAAGATCGCTCATACACTGAAGTCCGAGGGTAAGCTGTTCGTGCATATCTTTGCGCACCGGGACTCCCCGTACGACTTCGAAGAAGGCTGGATGAGCGAGCATTTCTTCACGGGCGGGACGATGCCTAGCGCGGACTTGCTGCATTTCTTCCAGGATGACTTGGCGTTGCGCACGCAGTGGTGGGTCAGTGGTACGCACTATGCGCGAACGTGCGAGGATTGGTTGAATAAGATGAATAGGAGTCAGAAGGAGATTTGGCCGGGGCTGGAGGAGACGTATGGGAAGGAGAAGGCGGCGATGTGGTTTTATCGCTGGCAGGTATTTTACATGGCTTGTGCAGAGTTGTTTGCGTATCAGGGTGGGGATACTTGGGGAGTATGCCATTATTTGTTTGAGAAGAAGGATGAGGCTCAGTGAGGGTGGGGTGGGCTCGGGAGGGAGGAAATGGAGGCGTTGAGAGTTGGCGAGTGCTAGACTGGACATTTCAGCATTTTGGAAGGGGGCATAGCATTATCATAGAGCATTAGATTGGAAGTCGGCAGCGAGGGAGAGCTTCTGAGCGTTGATGAACCGTACTGGCCTAGAGCTCGCTGCATTGGCCGATCATCGTCACAGGTCACGTGTGATCAGAACGACCCAGCCAACGATCGATTTTGCACAGGTTTCCATTCCCTCACTAGCTTCCCCTTTCATTCGAAGTCACAGATTGTAAATGACGTTACGCCTGGGGAGTCTAGCAGTGGTATGTCGAGAGTCAAGGGGAAATGTTCGGAATTATGATCGTGGAGGGGTTTGTGGTAATCCTTGGTTTCATAGGGCCCTTGTGGTCGACGCAACCACTTCGCCACCTTTGGTAACTCTCAATCCTTTGCGCCGTACATGGTGTCTCTGCGGGTATGTACAATGGTGCCTTTTTAATTTCTTCTTGTTTCGTCCTCGCTTATTCAATGATCCCAAGGGTGTTTCCAACCGAGCAGGGCAGGACCATCCTGCTTTGCCCTATAGAATAACTGGGGCAAATTGTCAGTATACCGTGGGAAGTTGAGGCGATGTCAAATATTTGTCTCACAAAGAACCACATGGAGGCTCCAAGCCCAGTTGCAGCGATGCGATATAATGGACGTGCAGCGTTGATCTGTTTGATGGGGTGATTGCCCTTCCAGATGGGCTTGCCGTGAGAACCTCCTCCAGCCATGATGGTGAGTGAATCTGTGGCTGGTTAGTTAGTCAGGGTTAGACTGAAATGAGGACGGAGTGTCGTACGGGGTTATTATGAGGTCGACAGTGCTGGTGAATGCGCTCAAGACAGGTTCAAGGACCGCATCTGATTGAGGTCAAGTCAAGCTTGTTGCGAGATGGAGCTTGGCATGATACTTGACGCCGCTTTTCAGGAGCCCAGATTTTGAGTAAAGCGGCACGGTAAAGAACACTAGATTAAGTTTGGAGAGATTGGACTGTGACAGGGTCGGACTAATAATGATCCCGGAGATACATACCGATCATGGCATGTTGGACCCAATTGCTCGTACTATGCGGAACAGAGGGACTGCCAGTACAAATGCCAAAAACATCGATGCCCAATACCGCCTTGATTCACCAACGTTGTCCCTCCTTTGGTTGCGCTTTCTCTCCCAATCTCAGTTAGATTTGACTTCCGTATCTTTCACCTCTGCAAGTCGGCCTCTCCTCACACAGTACTCACCGGCGCATCTCGTGGGAGATGTGAATCGGAACGGAACAATCCACGCCTCTACATCCGTCGCAAGTTGCAAGTCCACACAATTTAACACTCGCACATCGGATCAGACCATGAGAATATCTCTCTACAACTGGCCTCGGCCCTCTTTATAACCACAACGGGAACGCAACTTGCCAAACAATTGTTCAAGCAGCAGGCGCAGTCGTTCCAACCCGCCGCCAACCCTGCTGAGTTTAGCAAACGATCTATGTTGCTGACCCTCAATGATTCAGTGACCTTGTGGATCAGAACCACACACCCTAACCACCTTTCTCTTTCGCCACCATGTCTCGCGACACTCAAACTCCCAAAAAGAGTCTCGAGAGGCTTGATGATGGCAGGCCAAGATTTCATGGCTGTTCAAGAATTACCGACTACGAATACTTAGGTAAACTTGGAGAGGGCACTTTTGGAGAAGTATCCAAAGCAAAATCCAAGAAGAAGGGGCATTTGGTGGCTATGAAGAAGATCTTGATGCACAATGAAAAGGATGGCTTTCCCATAACCGCTCTCCGCGAGATTAAACTCCTCAAACAACTTGATCACGTCAATGTCCTAAAACTTGAAGAGATGGCCGTTGAGAGACCGAAGAACGCGAGCAAGAAACCAAGTATGTTCATGGTCACTCCATACATGGACCATGATCTGTCCGGTCTGCTTGAGAATCCCGACGTCCGCTTCACCGAGCCTCAGAGAAAATGCTACATGAAACAACTCCTTGAGGGCTGTGCCTATCTACACGAAAACAGGATTCTACATCGAGATATGAAGGCGGCAAATTTACTCATCAACAATCGGGGAATCCTTCAGATTGCTGACTTCGGTCTTGCCCGACCTTACGATGATGCACCTCCCCGCAGTGGCCACGGTGGCGGAGAGGCAACCAGAGAATACACCACCCTTGTTGTCACGAGATGGTACCGCCCACCCGAGTTGCTATTACAACTACGCAAGTACACAACAGCTATCGACATGTGGGGTGTAGGCTGTGTCTTTGGCGAGATGTACAAGGGGAAACCGATATTGGCTGGCAACAGCGATGTCAACCAAGCACATTTGATCTTTGATCTTGTTGGCTCTCCTACGGACGAGAACATGCCGGGATGGCGTAATCTTCCAGGATGTGAAGGTGTGAAAGAGTTTGGCACTAAGTTGCCCAGCATTAAACGGGTTTTCAGTGAACTCAGCCCAACAGCGCTCTCCTTACTCACTGAATTGCTGACTCTCGATTGGAGGAAACGAATCAATGCTATCGACGCCCTCGAGCATCCTTACTTCCACACCGAACCATATCCCGCCAGACCAGGTGATTTGCCCACTTTTGAAGACTCACACGAACTCGATCGCAAAAAGTTCAGAGACCAAAAACAAAAACCACCTCCCGCTCCCTCGGGCGGTTCTGTTGGCATTGGTCCTGAGGGAGAATGGGGTCTCAATGGCCGACCACTTCCACCTTACGAAGGCGGACGGGGTCCTCGAGTTCCTGGAGGAAACCGCCATCATGGAGGTGGTCAAAACAACCAGGGAAACTACAACAGACGTCCCCAGGGCCCTCATGCCCACAATGGAGCCTACGGAAACGATCATCGAGGCCCACCGCCACATAGGGACCACGGATCGTATGGACACGGCCCTCGGCAGCCATACGACCAGTCGAGAACACATGGACCTCCGCAACCCTATGATGATGGTCATTCCCGTCGTCCTCAAGCAGATTACAGCCTTCCGCCTCGACCACCTGCTCCGGAAGACAATTATCGATATGGCCCATCAGATGCGTCATATCGCGATGATGCAAGAGGACAACCACCTCCAAGGTCGCGAGCACCAGGAGGCGGCCCGCCAGGTGGTGATACTCGGCGTAACAACCACCCACATGATCAAGATACATATATCCCGCCATATTCAAGCGCCGACCCCGATCAGAGGGGCCCTCCACTCAAAATACGACGAAGAGATGACCGCCCTCATTACGGTGATGGTCGAAGAGAGGGCTCAGTGCCCGATTATGATGAGCCGATTCGCTATGATGACACTGGCGCTGGCCATGACAGGGAGAGAGGCCGCATGAGGGAGTCTGACCAGGGTCCACACCACAACCCTGGAGCTTATGATCGCCGTCCACGAAGCAGAAGCCCAGTACGTGATTGGGAGAGGGATCGGGAGAGGGATTGGGATCGGGACCGCGATAGAGCTGCTGCATATCGAGATCGAGACCGAGACTGGGATCGTGATCGTGATCGGCATGGTCATCAACACCTTCCACCTGATAGAGATCGTGGATATGGCGGCGGCGCTGGGCATGAAGGGGGAATGCGAGGAGGGGGGCCAGTTGAGCTCCAGGACGTATACAACGGGCGGAGATAGGATCTCCAGCATCCACTTCCGCAAAAACCTGTGTTTGATAAGACCAGCGGCGGGATGTATGACCACCACCTACAAGAATACTCCAACACACGTCGCCGCCACTACCACCAACACTCCCACCACAGGTATAAATACGGCCATCGCGATCACGGCAGCAATCAAAACCGTGGATGAGCCGATCATGGTGTTTTTCTCACCATTTTCTTCCTTTTTTGCATAGCGAATGGAGTGTGCATCACGGCTAGGTACACACTACGGAATACATGATATGACTGACCTACATGGCACATGATTGGAACCTAGCGAGGCGCGGGATGTTCTTTCTTGGTTTGATGGCGACGCGACAAGGGGTCAGTGTCTATTTTATCCACGGTCAGGTTTGGTGGAGCGCCAGAGTAAGCAAGTGTATTCTATCGAGGGTCTTTCCTTCTTTTTGAATTGGGCGAAAACCGAAATGGGAGGCAACATGGATGAGGCTGTTATTGCCGAGAATGGTGAGGATCGCAGCGGCGCCTTTTTCGTTATATGGAGACAGGTAGGGAAGCAGGCATGTGAACCTACAGACAGAGTTCCTGATCGCCCTGTCTCAGCTATCATCTATATAGTAGCCAGGTAGGGTATGTCAACCAGCTAGATTCAATTCACCACCAATGTGCTCATACGTCCTTCTCGGCTCTAAGAAAAAGTTACCGATAACTCATCCTTGCCCCATGTGCGCTCGGGAGTCTTGGTACTTACATATAATTGAAAGTACGTGGGATAAATCCTGTCTCCAATCAACACCTCGATGCCTAGCCACCCTTTCCCCCTCTGTCAACAACTCGCTTGATGTTTGTCTTTTCAAGGGCTTTGTGTGTACAACTCCACAATGTTTCTAGTTCACATTTCAGACGTCTTGTCTGCAGCCCGCCATGGTACTGATAACGCCCCGGAATTCAGTGCTCCTCCTCCTCTTGTTGTTGCTGTTGCCCAGGCCCGGTGGTACCTGTTGTGCTACTGAGCCGATTCATCTCCTACTCAGCCGAAGTAGCATGTCGCTATCCCCCTCCTGGAAATAGATCAAGACTCTATGAATCAACAGGTAGGACATATGTACGTCCAAAGTAGATATGGCTGTCAAGGCGGACGGAGGCGCGGACGCTTTCTGTTCTGATGCAGTATTTCTTGTCTTGTGCAGGATAGAGATGATGGGTTAGCTGACCGCTGCCTTCTCTTCGCTGAGGCACGGGGGGACTGATATGTTTGGTCTTCTCCAATGTTCGTATGGGATGAATTGATGATACTGGGACTGCCATAGTCAACCAAAGCCCGCAAACATATCATCAATGACATTTCTTTTCTTCTTCTTGCTCTTATCTGCGCCGGTGTCCTTTGCCTTCTTCTTGATCCTGTTCTCCACGCGCCCGGGCTCTTCTCCTTCATCAAGTCTCTTTTGTTTTCTGGGTACTTCGGTTCCGGCAGTTTGTGGATCGGAGTTGCGGCTTGTGGATGGTGCTTGCTTGGGTAGAGGGGATGATCGACTCGAGGAGTGTGTCTTGCTGGATCGAGACGACGGAGGGAGGGATGATACTACCGCGGTCTGAGAGGAGATGTCAGGATTTTTGGTCCGCTTCTCTCGTATGACTTCCGCTCTATCACGGTTTCTAGGATGCTGCGTTGCTGATTTCTGAGCTTTGACTGTGCCCCTCTTTTGATCGAGTGTGACTGTGCTAGAAGTATCAAGGGCTCGAGATTCATCTCTCATCTCAACGTCATCTTCATGGAAGTGATTATCATCCAGTTCCTGTGTTTTCCCCGGGGAGATTTTGGCTTCAGGAGCTCTTTCTTCCGCACCACGTGAAATCGATGAGGGACGGATATCATGGTCTGCATGTAATGATCGTGGTGGCTCTCGAGTACTTGGGGAATGCCCCCGCCTCTCAATGACCTCACCAAGATCATCGCTCTCGTAGATTCTCTCCACCAGTGTTCCCCTCTCAGCGCCAACAACTTGAACACCATACGCAGTAACACTCCTCGACCGCCTCTTCGCATCCTGAATCCCTCGAACCACATCCGCATACCTGTCTGCCGCCGACTCCAGTCCCTGTGGCAAGCCGACCACGCTGCCAATCTCAGCAAGCACGCCCATCAGCACGACACCAAGGTTCGCGAACTGCGTGTCCGCGACGACGCCAGAAAAGGTCACATAGCACCGCGGACAAAGTGTCTCGCTGATCCATGCACCCAGCATCTCCCGCTCGCGCCTCACTTGGGCCTCAAGTTCAAATCGGCGGCGAACGGCCTTCGCGTCCTCCACCGCCCGCACGGGGTTCTTGAGTTCATTCTCACGGGTTTCGAGCGCGACATACTTCCGCAGAGATTTGCGAAGCAGTGACATCGGTTTCCACCATGCTTGGCTCCGATGTTGGTTTTTGTGGCGCACAAAGATTGAATCTAGGAGATGCAGAGATTCGGCCAATTTTGTTGGAGACCAAGACTGCCGTTTGGGGGTGATAGAGCCTGGTTTGGAAGATATGGTAGAATTGGTGTTTTCCCCTGGTCCAACAGCATATTTTGCTTGTCCATACTTGCGTCCTCTTGGTGGATGAGGTTTCATTTTGTGACCAGGGCCAATTTGTGGCAAGTAATGGATTGGTGAGGTTGTTTATTCACAACCACGTGCAGCATTTCATAGAGTTTCCAAGTTTATTGATAAAGCGTAATTCATACCAAGAGTAGATACAAGGCACACCTATTACAGACGTACGCCCTCTTTGTAGCGCGGACTTCACATGGACCATAAGGGTGTCCTGTTGTTGAGTTTGAGGCCGCAAAAGCCTCGAGCTAAGCTCCCCGCTCCGCAAGCAAGCAACTGCCTGAGACAATTTTGGGTCATCAAACCAACTCAGTCCATGCTTCAGCGACCATGATAGTCACTTAAGAATTACTACTCGAGGTGGAACGGATTTTTGATTTCAATGATTTTCATTGCTAGCTCTATGCTTGCATCTTTGCAAGGTACATTGTCTCATCTCAACACCGAAAAAGCCCATCTTGTTGAACGTACATGACTGAAAAGGGAGTATTAGGGCAAGTGAATTGTTGATCTTGTGTCATCCTGACATGAAATGATGTGAAAAAAACAAGCAACTGTGAGCTTTCCAGGATAATCCTAAGTGGAATGCAAGGAATACAACATCCAAGCCAAAGGGCAAGAAATGAGTTTCCTGGTTCAATTGCAAACCACCCCCAAAGACATCCCAACCCAACACGGGTTTGTGACCTGAAACGTTATGGAACGACCAGCGCCACGATCATGCTGAGCTAGTATCTTGGAAAATGAAAGTTGTTGTTGTTGATTGGGGACAATGCTGGGTCTTGGAATCTGAAATGCTGATGTAATCCTAGTTCGATGTCTGCGCCGGGGGTGCCACGATCATATTGAGATCGACGACGACGCTGCTCTTCTCGATAAGCTTGTCCTTGGCTAGGAGCGAAAAGACCTGCAAGACGGGCAATGTCAGTATTCATTCGCCAAGTATAACAGATAAGGACATCAAGTGCTCACGGAAGAGGGCGAGTGAATTTGCCTGAGAAGGGGTCCAAAGGACTGGATGTGTCGACAAGGACTGTTGATTTGACAGGCTTTGAAGCACGTGCAGGGGGAAGGAAACGAGTGCGCGTCTCTTTCAAGCAATTCACGCAACCAGCAACAGGAGAACGAACGACAGGTGGAGATTCAAGAGAGTCTTGGATAAGACGAGAAGGGTACAGACCAACATGCTCAGCATTCTCAACAGAGCGACGCATCTTGGATGGATTATCTGGCTCAGGGAACTTTTCCTCTTGGCCAGCATTGGGGTGACCATTGGGATAGTAGAGCTGACAGGTATTAATTAGTATTATCAACAAGACTGAGGGAGAGTAAGCATACCTTAGGACGGAAGGCGGGATGTTCAAGCATGACAGATGAGTTGCGGAACTTGGAAACGAGACAATCTTTGCCTTGGATAGCTGGGAGGTGCTGTCAGAACAACTCAGTCAAAGGAGATGGTAAAGTTGAACTTACTAGCATAAGAGATCTCAGCAACCTTGTCAGAGTTGAAGCAGTTCCAACGTTGACCAGCACGAGCAATGATGAACTAGTACACATTAGTCAAGCCTCCGACAGTGATGTGGTTCCATACGGGAGGAATGTATTGAGCCTATGAAGAGGATTAGTGAGGACTTGGAAGAATTTGGTGGGGGGACGAGCTTACATCAATGAAGTTGATGAAGGCGTAGCCAACATTGCAATTGTTGGCGAAATCTGATAGACATTAGCATGGAATGGTTTCGGGATGGAGATATGCTCACCAATTCGCAAGTACATGAAATCGTAGCAGCCGGCACTAGTCTCATCAATGATGGCCTTCAAGAGGGGCTGATCAACGCGATTGGGGATGTTGCGGAGCATGATCTGGACAAGGTGAGCATACATCAAGAATTGGAAGAGGAGTGAACACGTACTGTGGTGCGCACATCGACACCGGCAGTGATGCGATTGAGGTCAACAGCGTTGTGGTTGGTGTTGTGGTTGACGCGACGATCATTTCGAAGTGCACCACGTTGCAGAGCAGCAGCAATTCTGTCATAGTCAGGATCAACAGGCACAGTTGAACGTCCAGTGACGCTGAGGGTCTGCGAGGTGTATGCAAGCTCGCTTGGCTTGCGGCCACTGAGATGGGCAACAAGATTGTAGACATCTGGAGTGTAGGTGGTGACGCTCATGGCGAACTGTTGCAAAGTCAGTGGAGGCAATAACATGGAAAAAGAAGATGAAACTTACGCCATCAAAATGTCCATAGAGAAGATCCTTGGCAACAGCAACAGCATCTGTATTGTAGAATTCGACACGAAACTCGCGGAAGTTGTGCGCTGGATCAAGAGGTTCAAGAGCATGAAGGGCCTTGACATCTCCACACTGAGCAAGCAACCGTCTGATCTCATTGATGATGGGTTGAGCAGGTTTGTAGGCATCGTAATAGCAAACCTTGATGATTGCCTGACCCTGGAAGTCAGAAACCACAACTGGGTCTTGGTTGAGGTCGGCAGCGAGAGTCTTGGGGCTAGTGTAGATGGCACGAGCACCAGGGATGAGATAAGGAACACTGTCGAATGCTTTCTTGGCATCACGGATGTCACCAAATGAGACAGTAAAGGCACCATTGCGAATGACCTGGACAGCGTTGATGTACTTCAATGATGGGAACACCGAGGGCTGGAGAGTTAGTGACAGCATCGATGAGCT
>Ga0105239_10000948_pt1 | contig 40888 bp, 39 predicted proteins | sample KBSC44metaG_FD_92761 | JGI IMG/M metagenome (GOLD analysis project Ga0105239, IMG submission 92761) | Corn rhizosphere microbial communities from Kellogg Biological Station, Michigan, USA - KBS C4-4 metaG | ecosystem: Host-associated > Plants > Roots > Rhizosphere > Soil | place: Michigan, USA... | reverse complement strand
TCTTCTTCTTCTTCTTCTTCTTCTTCTTCTTCTTCTTCCTCCTCCTCCTCATATCGGACATAAGCATTGCCCTCTTAGTGACGCCCCTTGCATCCAGTCCAAGCGTTTCTGTTTTTATTCGTCAGCTTTATGTATATATATCCCCTAGAGCATGTGTGCAGCGTTCAGGCGACTCCCTTTTTGGTTTTGGATTTTGGAGTTTACGAGCAAACAGTCATCTGTGTACCGCATAGCATATGAGACAGGCCCTGTCCCACATGATCATTAGCCAATTATACATACACCTTCGTATTATATACGCCCCGAACTGTGCTTCGTCTGTTGCCATTTTTGTTCAGAAAAGGGAGCGAGGCCGCTTTGACCTGGCAGGTGGCTGAGCTTTGAGGACGCCCGGCCGAGTACGTGAGAGCATCGTGGGAGCCAAGGCAGAATACCGCTGAACGCGCCCGAGCCTTGAGCGAGCCACAAGGAGCGCTACGCTTGAGTAAAAGCTATAGGCTCACAGAAGGACGGTGCATTAACGCGAAACCTCATCTAGTCCATGACGTGTTCCTACGGAGAAACATGGCAAACGGAAACGTAGCGTGGCTGTATTCTTCGGCAGTAATTGGGCTTTGGAAGATCCTCTTTCACCCTTGACCCCCTTATACGAAATCACGTGCCACAATCAGTCGGGGGTTCTCCGATAACCGAATAGGCATATCGGGAAGCCGACAGCCTCGTAATGACCAAGGCTGCTGTCGCATCAGAACGGCATGTTCCAAATACGGCTTTCCGATTTCCCAAATGGGCAGTCGGGGAGATCGTCCTCAAGATATGCTCAATCACATAAGAGAAGAGATTCTATTGACCATGGAATAAGATAAATAGAGCTTCCATCGCAATCAATCGTCGGCTGGGAAGTGCCTCGCAAGCTGTCGAATCCTTAGATCAACACTCTCAAGAATACCCAGCATCCTCGCCATGACGAGAAAACACGTTCTTCCATTTCGGTGAGTCTGGGCCCTCATTCGTAGTCTCAGTTCGATGAATGTCACTGATGAGCCCACAGACACAACGCAACTACACACTGCGCTCGCGGATCATCGAAACCCAGGCTATCAGAGGGGGAGATAGAAACCGCAAAAGACCCATCTCGTGAGCTGTATTCCCATGATGATGCTGTTGCATTCATCGGCTCATGGGCAGACAGTACCCTCAGTCATGAAGAGCCCAGTGGCGAAGGCGGATTAGCTGAAATGCCCGGCACGGCCAGCGATCTCGAGGCAGAAATCAAAGCCTTGCTTCTCCAAGTCCATGTCCACTCAACGAAGAAACTTTCGGATACAGACATGAGCCCATTTGAGTGGTACGTTCAAGCCAACCGATCTTGTGCTGTTGCGGAACGGCTGTTCTGCCTTGAGAACACCCATGACCGATAGCTTTGGTCCGGTTTTGGTGGCAGATAGAAAGGAGCGGCTTAGCCGCTCAGTTTTCGAATAATTTTGTAAACTACATTCATGAATTGTTGGGGAATTTTGGTCTGGACTCTGTTGAGATCAGAGCTTAACACGAAGTTTATGGGAGATTGTTGAACACGGACACTGGGAGTGACCAGCGCTGTTGATCCATGGATCGGACGAGTCGGTACCGACAAGCTTGGTACTTGATCCAGACGCTCATGAAGCAACTCATGATCCCAACCACTCTCCCATAGTGGAGGGGAATCGGACCCTGTTAGCTAGAATCAGACAGACAGACTACCCAATGCAACCAACCCAGACTCGGTGATAGTAAAGTCTGTGCAGGAATGACTCTTGATATATGGGGCCGGCTGTTGAACTAAGCAAGCTTGAGTCTGAATTAATGGCTTTGAGTAACCCGTCTGTCTGTTCTCCAGTCAGCGGGGATGGAGAAATGACATTATTGGGAGCTGCTGCGACATCACCGAAGAAATATTCATAGAACTGAATTTCTACATGGCCGCCGACCCGATCGTCTCGAGGTGGTCAGAATAGATTCAATAACCACTGCCCGTCCGCGTATGCCTGTTGCAGAGCGATGCAATTCTCAGGAGAGCAAAACTCGTGCTCGTCTTCTTTTGCGTGCCTAAGGTGCCAAATGGCTCGTCTCACCATCGATTGAACCATCATACATTCATGCTTGGCTGTGGTGTGGCTTGGCCCGACCATGCAGGCTGGGTTCTGACAGTTCCAAGGCTTAACAAGTGCCCAATGCATGATTTCGATGCCGTGCATTAAGAATGCAGACCGCAGCAATTTCGCCCTGTGACCGTTTGGGTCCAGCGCCGCAAAACGATCCGCACCGGGGTTTCCACCGCCTGCGGTCCAGACCGAACCTTCTTCTGCGCTTACCTGGCGATAAGTGTCACTGATCGCAGATACGAGGGCGGCGAGCTGTTGACCGCGAACGGCATCAGCATTGCAATCTGCGGCGCATTCCATCATTGCAAATTGACCCAACAGTTGCGCCAGGTCACCGTTGAGGCCTCTACCGATGCTGGCAAACTCCCAATCTACCACTCCAATCTCTGGGGCAGTCTCAGTTTGTGATGCGTTCGGTGGACTGACCAGGAGCGCATCCGGCCAGCAATCCGTGAGAGTCACCGCACGGTCATCGCCCAGGACAGGGATGCTGTAATCACTTGCGCCTCGATCGTACAGCAGCGACGCCTCTTCCTTTGATAGGAGTTGTGGAAAGAGTTCGAGATTGACTTTGACTGGCTTGACGATACTCTCAAATCCGAAGTTTTTCAGATGCGGATTCTCTAGGAAATCGGGACCTCGTTGAGTGCTGTGAACAACGGTGTACAGACTCTGGGGGCTGTGCAGTTTAGCAAAGAAACAACCCAGTCACTTTCCAATAGCATCGTAATATGACATCACCTCTTCTCTTGACTTGGAATCTGTGCCAGCTTGTGCACTTGCTTTTGAATTTTGTTCGTACGGTGTACCGATGTACCCAACTAGCTCGGAAAACATGCTTGCGAGATTCGAAAGCAAGCCCATGTCGGACATAATGAGGACATGCGCCTCTGGATCGTGGTGAATCAATACTGGCACTGAGACTGAAGATTCGGCGCATACTCGCGCAAGGGTATTAGAGCTATCGTCCAAAAAGAGGGACAGAGCCTGAGCTTCGATGTCCTAGAGCAGAAGTGATCGGACAGCCTCGTTGGTTTTCCGTATCTATCAGAGGATACGGACTTGTCTGAAGGTAGCCTACGGCGTCGAAAAGCATACTGGGTTCCTTCATCATGCTGAGAGATGTGTACGCGGAGAATGTCTTCCGTGAGTGTACCGCCGCAATTGCCAGGCTAGACCAGAGTATGTTACTGTCAGACGAACAGAAGGCAGAGGAACCATGAGAAGATGGTGCACAGGTGAGATGATACATACCTTCAACCTTCTCCAGGGAATATCTATCTACCTGTCCAAAGGAGGCCGTCCAAAGAAGGCCGTCCAAAGGAGGCGCGTACAAGAGCGACTTGGAATGTCTGACGAATGATTGGGCTGGAATCCCCGAGCAGTGTCTCTATAGACTGAGTGCGCGCCGTAGAAGAATATCCGAAGGCTTTGACGAGCTTCTTGCACGTTGCTGGCAAAGTAAGGTGGCAACTCTATTGAACGAAGGATTCCAGGTTGACTTGTCCAGTGCAACGCGGTTCGGTCTCCATGTTTGGGTTCGAAGTGGGAGACGGGGAGAGCCAGCCCATTCATTGTTGAGTCCTTCTCCGAAACCTTGAGTGAGGGACACTGCTCGACTGTTATTCACCCCCTGATCCCTCAGAAACTCTTATCTCTCTTACATCCAGATATGGAAGTTATTGATCATCATCGGACCAAATTGATCCTGTCAGAATCTAGGTTCTCAATTGATATACATACCATCTTCTTACCTTTCCGGTGGAGCCTCAGCTCCAGAAATTCAGTCCGCACGCAAGGTTGGAACTTGAACTTCGATGAATGACGAGAGTAGAAATTGACCAGCAGTGCCATAAACTTCCCGTAGAGGTCTTATTCTATCCTTTGGCATGATGCACTACATCAACGTCAGCAGGCTTCGCTCATCGATGTCAGATGAAATGGTATTCGATGGTGAATCCGCACCTGGCTTCGGCACCCGTTTAGGACTGGGCCTTGCTGCTTCACTTAAGTAAATATCAACTGACCTGGCTCAACTTGGGCTCAGCCTCTTCTCGAGCTGCTCAGCATGCTCATTCCTGGGCTCAGTCTGCTCATCCATCTCATCACCCGTGCTCTATCCCATTTTAGACCTCTTACCTCATTGGCAATTTATATAGGCAGCCTGTCAAAAAAAAAATCGAAGGGGAGAGCATGACCAAATCTGCAGAGGCTGCCAAACAGAAAAGGCGTGAAAATAAAGCCCAGGCTGAAGCACGACGACAAAACGAGGCGAACCAAAAATGAGTTAGAATCAGCCAGTGTCAGTTGTAGTCAACAATATTGATGTCGATACTGGGCTCTCAAATCCTTGAGATAGGTTTGACGGTCAGCAAGCGGTTGTTTGATGAATGTGGGTGCATGCGGAGCCCAATATAGACCCAGAATTCGCTGGAATTGAATGCACTCGTCTCCATCTACTTGTGTTGGAGCCACTCGAGGCTGCAAATGGTCGAGGAATGGGTTGTAGGTCGCACGGGGATGGTTCAAAGCAGCCCAGAACCAGTGCGTGGCTTTGTCGAGAGCAACTTTCATAATTGTCGTGTGGAATCCGGGGTTGAGCTGATCGTTATCCTCTTGCCTAAATATATCCAGAAACTCTGTACACATCTCCTCATAATATTTCTCATTTCCTTCTCCGAGTTCGTCGACTGCGCACCCGCTTAGCCAGAATGGCGGGGAGAGTACCTCAACTGGTAAAATAGGCATCCACTCAAGATCAGGAATGCTAGTAATATCGTATCGCTGATTGACAAAAATGTTGCTTGCATGACAGTCCGTCCAAATATGACAGAAAGGCCCATCTCGAAGACGATCTATAGTGAAATGAGAAGGAAGGCCCGTAGTAGGGTAAGAACCGCCATCTGTCCCTCCGCGTCGCAGTCGTCACGAACAGAATTGGGTTGGTGTCTGAGTTTTATGTCGTGACAGTCTAAAAGGTCGCGAATATATAAAGCGGTGTTTCCGTAAGTCCGACCACGTAGAATGCTTATAGGAATACCGCTACTCTCGAGTAAAGGAAGCTGCATCATCAATGAACGGTTGCAAAGACTCATCCTACCTAAGTTATTGATTGTAAATGAACCGATTCTAGGAAGAGATCAGCGTGCTAAGTTAAGCATAGTTTTTGACCAGACTTTAGCAGAAATTCCTTTTTTGGTTATCTGTTTCGGGCGGCCATCTTCTAGATAACATGTTGCCCTGCTCCTCTTCGATAAAATCCACGAGGAGGTAGCCAGACTTTAATGAAAATGGAGGAAGGCGAGTAATAAAAGGAGCACTATATGGCTGTCGCCATAGCCAGGCCCAGCCACGTTTCAATCTTTCGACAACTCGTCTGTACCAAGGAAGATTTGGTACAGACGTAAACTAGAACGAGTAAGCCCTAATATTAAGGTAGCGTTATAGAGCTTACACTCAAGCCATTCGGAAGCCCGAGACCCCAGAGGTCAGGAATCGGAATCTGAGGTCAGGACCCTGAAATCCAGGCAAATGTTGCGGCTTCACACCGGATCTTCTCGTCCAAACCATCCAGCCCGCCCAGCATGTAGGGAAGTGGATACCTCAGTAAAAGCCGCTGCTGTCGCCAGTTGGTAATACGAATTGGAATGCAAGCGTTGAAACTGCCATATAACCACTTCGACCGATCTGAGACTTCACACTGCTGAAATCGGCTCAGGGATAGGTGGTGAGAAACGATGCCGCAGATGTTGGGCATTTGAGATTGGAGATCATCAGAAAAGGCTTGCCTCAGTGATTCTTGTTTTAGTTTGACGATCATATTATCATCATCTTCTTCGATCTCTTCCCAAAGTTGTGCTTTGCTGTTGTTTGCAGGAGCAGCAGAAGAAGAAGATTCGGGGTCAGTCACACGTAATAGATCCATAATGAGACAGGGACAGCTCCGATCAAAGTTGCAATAAATGTGTATGGGCGACTGAAGCGTCCAAAATTTGCTGTCAACAACACGGAAAAGAATCGCGTCCAGGGGTTAGGTATGTACCTAATACCTAGGTAGGTAGGTCACGTTGAGATTTCGCTTGGCAGATTTGCCAGGTTTACCTGTCGCCTCGGCCACAATTTTGGCCTGGGGTCCTTTATTATTAGCGGTTCCTCAAGAACGACCGACTCCCGAGACCCTTTCAGCAATTCTAGGCAAAATCTTCAGTGTCTAGCCGATCAGAAAGGCCAGTGTCATGCATTTTCGGTAATATTCATCAGCGTAAGGACTGTCACCAGGTCCTCAGTAGTGGGGATGATCTCTGCGCTCCTCCGCCTCCAAGCCAATAAGGGAGGTGTGGGTCAATGCGCTCGCATCTATGTAGGGCCGGCCCGAACCCCAAGTCACTATCAAGCGAAACCTAAAAAGGAAATCGGCGTGTTTTCAAACGTCTAGGTATGTCGAAATTTCCCACAAAGCAGCCATTTAAAAGGACTTCAGGGATGAGGAGAACCTTGAGCCGCCATCAAAATTTCTGTATTTGCTCCTTTAACCTAACCGTTCCTCTCTTTACCGTCTCCGCTCCCGCTGAGCCGAACATCACCGAGCCCAGATTCGTACCACGTCCGCGATGCCACAGGTCACTGATCGAGCACATGGCCTTGCTGTGGCTGGTCTGGTTCTCCGCCCAGCCACGATGGAAGACCTTGATTCCACTGGGTGGATCGTCAAATACGGCTTTCCCGACGGTCAAGGTTGCGATTACAAGTTTCCTTACCGCGACGGGCATCCAGATGGCTTTTTGAGCTGGACGAGGCAGGAATGTAAGGAGTACTTGGAGCAGCCAGAAAAATTTACCTTCTTGGTTGTGACTGCGCCCGTGGTAGAGGACGACGTGGTCGTGCATAAACCAATTGCCCTTGGCGTATGGGATATTGCCACTGAGACTAAGTCCACAGGTGGAGGTAAGCAAGTCCGATGGGAAAAGCTCTCTATGAGCATCTGGGATACAAGTTACTCGACACCGAAGTTGCGCAAGTGAGTGGGGAGAAAGGATCAGTTGACATCGATATCATGGAGAAGCTCGCATCGTCCTAGTAGCGATCGGAACCCTGCTTCAATATTCTCAGAGAGACACAGAGACTGTCACATTTTATGTAGTTCAACATCGAGAGCAGCGGACACGCAAACTAAGGAAGGGCGTCTCTAGCTGACGAGACATCGCATATGTAGGTTTTTGCCTTGGGCGGTTGAGGGAATTTCCTGAACCAGAGCAAATGGCTATGGCCTTGATTTCAAGTGAGGGGGGGCGCTCGCTCTGCGGCCTAAAGGTGCCTACTACCTAAGGAAGCATGGAATGTCATAACTTGTTGCTCACATGTTGCGAGCCTCTCAACTTATTCACACGTCAAGACTTGAAATACCATGCATAACATCTGTCGTGCTAGTGCCAGACACTGGCATTGCCCACAGAGGCCGCCAAGAGGGTGTGCCAAGCCAAGTGAGGCTCTGAGCCTGTGCCTTTTCCAGGCTGCCCGTGCTTCGCACCAAACAACTGTGAAATATCGAACGAGGGCGTTCTTCTGATGGCTTCAGCGCTACTCGATGGCGATACTCCTGCGCAGGGAATCATACACGCTATATCTAATGACCATGAAGATGAGGATCTCGATAATGCTTCATGAGACGCCGAAAGTAACGAGCAAGCCACGCTGCTTCCTCAGACTGGCCCCAATCTTGATTCCGGTGCAAAGTCTTCTTTTCCCTCACTCCTGCTCTTGATGAACCCGACAATACTTTCCGGGTGCGTATTCATGCCTTGTGTCTAGTCAACTCAACGCTGATCCTGCAACAGGATCATCATCAAGGCGTTCGATCTTGCCTTCCTTGCAACGATCTATACGCGCATCGGTGCTCCACACTATGAGTGTCTTGTCTCATTTGAACCATACCCTGATTCCTTTGTACAATAGCTTCGGAACTTCACCATTTCACAGATCGCACATGGATATTGCTCACAGCGTCGATTTGTTTTAGGGTTCGGCTCTTCTGGAATCACCCTGCTCTCAATGGTTGTCATTAGTGGTTGGCGGTTAGAGTACCATCAGGAGGTCGTCTGCTGACCCATAGATTCAGAAATCGTCGGTATGAAACAGCTTCCCTTCTGGTAAAGCTTAGTGACTTGCGTTGAAATGATCACCAGTATAGCTGCCGGGCCTGTTGGCGGTTGGCATTCGTAAGTGAAGCGCTTCTAACTCATTCCTTGCCTAACACCGATCCACAGAATCTTACTTCTTCAGTTTATGCTCGTGCTTGGAGCATTGGGATTACTACTCTTCTCTTTTTCAAGAGCCAGATCGTACCCACAGTATTCGCACTCGGTGCTTCTCAGGAAAGTCGACTCGAAGATCCCTCGCATAGACATAGAGGGTTGGATCTTGGTCGCTTTGGCTGTGACCATACCTCTCGTGGGAGCGGCTGTCATGGGCCCTGAGCTACCGCAAGCCAGTCATGAGGAGCCGTGATAGTCAAACCAAGAAATCAAGCACCTATGCTCGAGAGAGAGAGGCGTAATTGGAACAACAGCAGAACATATCCATTGAACGTGCTAAGAGAATTGGGGGAACAATCCTTTTTCATTGCACTAATACGACCATCGGTGTTATTGTCACTATACCATAGTGGGGTGATCCCTTACGCACCGCTCTCAGCCAATGCTATAACCTCCAGTACCGGCTCAAATGTGACCACCGGGCGGTAAATCATTTGAATCGACAGTCAATTACCACTTCTCTTCTCTGCTTCCATTTTCTCTTCCTTGTTTGGGCCGTAGATGCAACCCGAGAGCTTGCGGAGAGACTCTGGCAACGCCGTGCTGGATCATCCGCGTCAAAGTCAAGAGCGCTGTATGTGGTCGACAGCGTGCCCTCGAAATCAACACCTCTGTGGACTCACCGAACCTGAAGAAAACCCAAGGCTGATCCAATTCCTGCAGCAAATATGGTCTGGATTCGGCAAGCTTGTTGTAGAGCTTAAATGAGCTGACAATCATTGTCTTTCCACCGTCCTTTTTGGACCTAGGATTCAAACCTGCCTTGGGTGCGAATCGTGTAGCTATTAACAAGTCAGTCAACGAGATCAACATTGCTCTGGAAATGACGCAAGGCCCTAATAACATACTCTTGGTCGTGTTCAGGCAAGACGGTCAGCCACTCGTCCTCTCCAGTGATCATATCAGATCCAGTCCAAACTCGCTTGCCATAGGTATAGTTGCACTATGATAGAGCCTTGGAGAAAGCTCGACTCAGACTTCAATTCCGAGCGCCGCCTTGATTCCCCGTTCTGGTAGGTTCATGACACTGCCCTGCCCGACCGCTTCGCGTGAGCCAGGATGGTTGGTATATACACCTGTGAGGATTCTCAGCGGATGTGAGGATACCGCAGTGACGTTGATACATCTTGCACAGACCCCGTTGTCGCTGTAGCCCCGAATGCTCGATATAGTGGAAGAGCAGCCAGAAAGAGCGGTCGAAGCAGCGGGGGAACTAAATAGTTGTGAGCAGTGACGCAACGCGGCAGGTTATTAGCCAGCGCAATTCCAAAGGATGACTGTTCAAGGAAATATATCTATATTTGTGCAGATACCTGCAAAGTGCAAACCACCCGAAAGGATCAAACCGTCCAATGTCCATCGAAAGAGCTCCTTCCACTTTTCCTAATCTCCTCTCTGAATTACGTTGGAAGTGACTTTCTTGTTCACATCGTTCTGAATTTTTCATCATTCATTATTCTGTCAATCATATCTGTATCTTGCTAAATTCTGTATATCATGTAAGCACGCTCGTTTTATCACCACCCCATCCATCTACACATGAGTAAGGCTAGGATCAGAGCCCTGTATTCCCAACTAGAACTCCCTTGAAACTCGCCGCTTATACCCTCTCGGCCCACTCGACCCAACGCCTTACCACTTCATCGACGCTCCTCAGCCCATCCCTGCTAGCCTCGATCTCAAACCACTCGCGGTGCTCGCGCCCACAGGCCTGGCACTCGGGTTTCACGATGCGTTTCTCTGCGAGCTCCAGGTGGATGAGGCGCTCGACACGGTGCACATGGGGCACCTTCCGGCCTTTGATCAGACTGTTGGACGTCGATAGCGCGTGCGGTTTGGGGTTTGATGAAGTGTACGGGTAGTACCGGATCAGTGTGATGTTCTGCCCGCATTGCTGAGTCCACTGCGACATCCGCCGATGAACGTTGGCGGCGCGGCCGATTTTGAGGAGGATTGTGTGTTGCTCTTGTCGCGGTTGCTGGTGTTGTTTGTGCTGTAGGAGCGGGGCTGCTCTAGAGGCGTGGCGGAGGGAAGCATAGCGTTGGAGCGTTTGATTTGTTTTCTGTCCTCGGCTTGGCTTCAGAGAGGGGTAGAGGCCACCATATTCGTTTTCTTCGTCGTCGTCGTCGTCTAGGAGGGACGAAGCTGTTTCGTCATCTGGGGTTGAGTCTTCGGATTCTGGCGTTAGCCAGAAAATATAGATGTAGCCGGTATCGTCCGAAGGAGATATCGGTCGTGACAGCTCGTTAAGTAGTAGCGAGGTGGTTTGTGGTGAGAGGGAGGATGGTATCAGTGATAGAAGATTCTGGGTTTGAGAAGGCGTTGGTGATGGGCCATGGGATGATCGACCAGGCGAGGAAGATATAGGTGGCCGAGTTGGAGTTTTTGGTGGTTCCAAATGAGATACAGCTTGCATCTCTGGCTTTGACGTATACTGGCTAGTGATAACCGGTGGTCTACCATTCCCTGACGATTGATGAGGCCGATGTGAGACTCTCGGCTGTGGCTCCTCGTCGTCCTCGCTATCAGCCTGTAGACAACATGACCATGAGAATTTGAGATTCGAACTTTCCTTGCGACTGGAACGATTAGGCCCGGGTCGGAGCCGGTGTTGAACCATTTCATCCGGGACAGACATCAAAGGGCTCTGCATTTCGTTCCAACCATCAGGAAGAGTATCTTTCCGTTTAACTCGGGAGGCGTCATTTCTATGTCGCCGATGATGTAACTTCTGTGGTTCCGGGATATCTTCATCTATGTCTAGGACACCCACACGTTCGGCTAGCGTGTCCAGGCTTGACCTCTCCTTTAAGGGGTGCAGGGTTGTTTTTCGGCGGTTCTTAGCCACCAGTTGCTCGGCCTGGTCCTTGTGTTGATAGCAGAAGAATGCGGCGGCGTGTTGCTCGTCGAGAATCGCAAGCACCCCCGAACCTCGACTTGGAGATGGCGCGGGAGAGGACTGAGGAGAAGCTGCCAGCGCACGGCGACAAGGACGTCCTGCTGTCGTGATACCTCTACATGTGGTGGCGGGATTTTTGGAGTCGGAGCGCGGAAGGAGTGCTTCTGGGGTTCGAGCAGCGAATGTCATGCTCAGGAGGATGGTGATCTTCTTTACCTATGTAGTCAATGCAATAGATGAAAGGTATATGGCGAGTCAATTGGGTTACTGGAAGGAACAAGAACGCAAACAGCGAAGGAGGGGCCAGAATCAGAGTTGTTACCCTTCAAATGCAGGTGTAGTCCTCACCAATGTCACTTGGACTCGGTGGCATACGAGTAGCAATAATGTCATGGATGTGTCCCAATGGGTTGTGCACCTGGCACCAGGCACCAGGCACGCCGTTGGGTGAGATGCAGATGGTCGCAGCTAAGAAAAGCCATGTTGGACATGACTGATTGGTTTATGTGGACGCGCTGGGTGCGCGCTGTTTTGAGGTGAAACGGCTGGGAACTGGAGACGCGGTGCGGAATTGGGGACCTTTGGTTTGGTTGGCAGCTGGGTGGCGGTGGCTGGGACCATCGGGCCAAGCATCATCCAAGCAGTGCACCAGGAAGAGCACGGCCTGATGCCTTTCGTTAGGCGTGCCTCCAAACTACTTATGTACATGTCCCTACGACGACTTTCACGTGAGAGCGTGAGGTTTGTGAGCACTGTGAGCCTTTTTAACAATGCTCTCCTAGCATTCGAAACTCACGAGGTATTTCTAAATAGTGCCGATCTCGACTAGTCTACGAAGCGCTGGCAATACAATAGCCGTATTTCTACACGTCTCACAAGACTTTGGGTTGCGTGCTGGTCTTCGTAGCCAGAAGAGTCACGCAACAGAACCCAGCACCTTGGTTTTGTCAGACACTCGTGCCACAGTATCTGTGGTCGAAAGAAAGACATGCTGCGTAGATCTACTTGCGGTAAGTGTGACTGATGCCACAATAGGCTGGTTACTTGATATCGTAGAGCGCACGACAGGGCGGAAGCCCAGAGAGAGGCGATCGCCCTGCTTATAAAGATGTTTGAGCGACTGGTTGTAGACCAAGATCTCCGAATGAAATACGGAGCATGGGGATAAGTACGGACTACCTATTCAATTCAAGCAGAACCGTCAGAACAAGCCTTCATGTACCTCAAAATGTACAATATATTCGCACAGCAACTTATCTAGTCACCGGCAAGGGTATCAATATCAAATTCGTTTCGACATGCAAATGCAAAATAACAGACGTTATACCTCTCCTTATAAAGATAGAGGGGCGCATGGGGATGCGGCCAGGGTTAAACAAATGGCCAAACGATCTTATTCCAATTTCAATCCACTCAAGAAATCCAATGCTGCGTCCTGGGCATTTTCCAGCTCAGAAATGCGAGATTTAAGTGCAGCCGACTCCAGCTTCATAACCTCAACGACATCCCATGCTTCGTTGGCACCCAACCCATGACACCTGGGGCACGCGCCGTCACTTGAAACTGAGGATTTCAGAATCGGACTCGAGACCGAAGTGGCGTTGGAAGGTGCGGCCGACAGTGCTTCCGAGAAAACGCTGACAACTGAGCTTGCGTAGGATCCTAAGTCTGACTCTCCGGACGTTGAGATGTCAGATACCCGATTTCTTCGATACTTTGATCGGGCATCTGAGTCGAGCTGTGGTGGTTCTGGAGTGTCGTCATCATTCTGCACCATCCGGACGCTTTGCCGTTGGTTTGAAAGGCGTGAGTCAAGGGAGTCTCTCTGACTCGCAAGCTGTGCTCTCAAGTCGGCAATTGCCTTCTCTTGCTCTACCGCCTTCTGGGCCATGTCTTCTAATTGAAACTTCAAGTGCTCGCTACGTATGTTTGCCGCCTCCAGTTCATCCGCTTGAGAGGTCTTGGTTGCTGTCAGTGCCTTGACGGACTTCTGTTGCTCGATATGTGCCTGTTGGAATCGACGAAGTGTTCCTTCGGCGTTTAGTTGTAGATTTTTGAAAGTTGCAGGGGAGAAATTGTCCGGGTATCCTTGCGGAAACAAAGCTCCTCTCACATCAAGCTGGCTCAATTCATCTTCCACGCCGAGGTTTGGAGAACTTGGTGAGACGGTGGTAGACTTTCGGAAAAAGCCGAACCTCGATGGGCCTGGAGTTGGGGGTCCATTGGAAGGAGAGTTTCTTTTTTGTGGGCGTTTCGTAAAGGTATCTACTGACTCGTGGCTTGCTGAGAAGAAACTCTCCATTCCCTCGATTTCAGGCACGGGGTCTAATTTTTCTTTCGTGGGAGAGGGGATTAAAGATATGTTGACTGGCTCAGAAGATCCGTCAAACCAACTGGCCAGTTTGTCGACCGTCGAAGCGGTCTTCTTCTTTGGAGCTTGTTCTTCTGGTGGTAACCGAGTAACTTCAAACTGTGCGGCGTCTGTTATAGTGACTCTTTCAGGTGATAGAGATCGTGTGCTCTGAGGACGTAGAAAAGCCGGGAACGCTGAGGGTCTCGTAGGCGAAGAAGACTGTGTTCTTGTGAAGAGTGGTGGGAGAGTGCTCGTAGTTCTAGAGCGTTGGTGGGTGTGTCTTGTTGGAGCAGGAGGGGGGAGAGACAAAGAAGAGGCTTCGGAGACATCCCAAGGGAAATTGCTCGCAGCAGGGGACTGGGCTGATTGAAACATTTGTTCACTAGGTTGAGCCATGTGGAATGATGCAATGTGGTGTGTGTGAGAGAAGTTGGCGATAAGCGAGCTTGATTGAAAGGGTGCTTTGCCGATCAGCAGGTCGTTTGGGGCACTGCAGCCAGCACTGGCAGCGCTCACTCGTCCACCGTCAATTGACTGCCGCCAAAATTCGGGCAACTTGTCAGTAAAACAGCAGATTACCACACGCCTCGGTGTGCCTGTGTGGAGTGGGCAGCTTTCGAAGGCCACTGCTCTCCACTGTTTCAAGATTGAAGCTGGAGGATCAAGTATGGTGGTGCCTGCGTACCCCGCTTCTGAGGCTGACGAGTCGGGGGTTTGGGACAGGATCTAGCAGTAGCTGAGGCTTGTTCGGTGCTGAGGAAGTGCTGGATCAGAGAGTGACAACAACAACAAAGCTCTCTAAGAGTTGAGGAACAAGCACACAAGTGAACACAGCGTCTGGCCTGCCTTTTCTATTTTCTGTTCCTTGTTCAACCAAGTTGAACCAAGTCGGACCAAGTTGGATTCAGGGTCGCAGGACGCTATGAAATCAACGTGGTTGGAAGCCCTAAAAAGTGGAGCAGCCTATCACTCCCCCATCCTCATTGACCGCCACACGAGGCTGGCGAACTCTGTCACGAACTTGGTCCAAGCGTGTTTCATCCAAAATCCCATGGGCCTGGTTCAAGAATGATGTGCTGTTCGCGTTCCTGAGAACTACATCTATGTAAATGAGGAACATGTGGAAATTAAACCAACGTCTGACTTTTGTCAACCTCCTTGACGTCAAGCCATCAAATATTCCTATCCAGCAGAAACCCAATAACATCAAACTCTCTTACTCACTACTTCCGGTTGGTGAGTGTCTCGTACGACGTGCGAGTTTATGGTTTCCAGGGTACTGCGTACACCCGAGGGACTACTCCGTACTCAATGGTACTTACTACTTGGTGGTACGAGGAAAATAGATCATTTGGGCCCTCATTCAGTACCCTTTCTGCTCGGTATCGTTGTACCTAATAATTGAGGTTGACCATATTTGCTCGCTGATGTTAAGCCTCCATTCTTCTTCCTTGTCTCCATTTCCTCCATTCTGGTTCGCAGTGACAAAAATTGGTTAACGGAGAGGGTTTACATACGGCCCTATTGTACCCCGTACCAATTGTCCTGGATTGACCACCTTTTGAGCAGCTTTTCTATGTCTTCAGTATTGAATCATTAATCGAGCGTGGCCATTCTTCGTCTGATGTAATTGTGGGGATGCTGGAGTTGAGAACATTCCTCTGTCATGTTATAACGAGATGATCTCTGCCAAACAATATATCAAACACCTGCGCAATGACTGCTAACGACCATTGAACTTTTCTTGCCCATAAAACTCTCAAGATTTATAAGCATCCTGGAGCATCCTTTCCCCATGCGCTGCCAAAATTTGTACTGTTTTTAACCTTCAACTTTGGACCATCATTAATATCGGCTTGGTTGGAGGATTGCTCCTGCCTACCATTGGCTGTGGTATCCTGACTACCATTTGAGAGCAGAGAATCTTTCCTAGAGCGTCGTGCTTCTGCAGCTTCGGAGAGTTTCGCATCCACCAGTCCCAAGAATGTGGTAGAGGCCTCGCTTTTGGCGGCGGGGTCAAGCATTAGAGGCCCTGTAAGAGCTGGGTCGTCCTCAGTCGTGTACAATGCTGTTTCCTCAGGTTCCTCCTCCTCGGGAATGACCTGATCCTTGACGTCTTGATGATTTGCAGACTCGGAGACAAAAGAGAAATAAGAATCTGAATTTTCAGAAGGTCGAAGTGGTGGTCTTCTGGTTGGCACAGGCGCATAGGGCTTGTCTTGTCTCGGGGTGAGCCGTTCCGAGCTTGTTGCAGAGCTCGTCGAAACAGTGCCATCAAAGGCCATTGGAGTATGTCCAGCGTGCCTCTTAAGCTTCTCGTCCAATGGCGTGAGGAGTCCCTTCATCTCAAGCTGCATCAGACCATCTGCAGGATGCTTCGGCTTGGGAGATGGAGAATGTGCGGGACTAACGAACTGGGGACTGGTCACTTTGTTAAAGGAGGATGTCAGCGCCGTCGATTTCAAGGTAATTCCGTCCAGTGTGTTGTCCACCTGCTCGATGGGTACACTAACACTCTCGGCCCTGTCCTGGGAGGTGGGTGAGAGTTCCTTGGTCAAGGGAGGGAGGGCTTCGTTTTCTGAAATGCTTGGGAGATGTGATATATCGTCGTCATGAGAGAAAACTCGAGTCACCGGAGGCGTGAATTCAGGGCCCTTCCAAACGGGCTGAGAAGAGTGGACTGCAGACTCTGATGATATTCGGCCACGAGATGGTCCATTGAACCCACTGAATGATGCAAAAGTTGCTTGAAATGAGTCCAGATGGGCTCGCGAAGAATCGTTGCTGGATCGTCGTTTGGGGTCTTTAGCCTTGTTGAGTTTCTGCTCCAACTCTTTGATGCGGGACTTGAGTGCTGTCCGCTCTATGTCCCATACCCTCCGCTCACTTTCATGTGTTTCTCTTAGTTGTGTGTTCAAATTCCGACACTGCTCCATGTAGGCTGAGATATCAACTCCAGGGGTGGGGTTGTGTATCGGGAATGAATGTTTCGGCAGCTGGCTTGCAGAGGCCACAGGAGGAAGGAGTGGAACGTTGGTCGTTGCGATAGAGTGACGACCGTGAGCCGGTAAGGAAGAATGCTCCGAAAATCGAACGTTCTTGGAGAAAGCATCGCTGCCGCCCACATCAACAAAAGGACCCATGTTTGTGTGGGGATTTAAAGGTGAGAAATTGTCTGGGTTATGTTCGAGAGCCGGTGTAGGGTCGAAAGCGTGTGTGGGGGAGGCTGGTCGCACGGCCATGTAGTTGACTAGATGTATCTCGTGCTCTAGGCAGGTTCAAGTGAGAGAGCGCAAGAAGATCTGAGTACTGTCACCGGAGGGACTGTCACAGTCCAGCCAGTTCGGAGATGTGAGATGCAGTGTTGTTTCTGCTGGAAAGGAGTGATAAGATGCGAGGAATTGATATCTGGGGTAGGATGTTGTAATTTGTTTACTAGCCAGTTTAGCCGAGGTCGGCTGAGCATTAAAATGGCCGTAGAGAAAAGTTTCAAGATAAGAGAGACAGAATGCAGATGCACGATGAACGGTTATGGTGAAAGAGATCATAGAACAGGTTGGGAGGAGGACGTTGAATGAGGCAGAATCGTAAATGAATGTGGAAAGCGCCCAGCAGGAGTCAGCGTGAGGTGTGAAATGGGCAGTCGCAATTGCTGTTGGAGTCGCTGGTTGTGGCTGTAGACTGAATAAGACTAGCTTCCAGCACGATCAAAATGGTGGCAGTCCACAGAGGTCTCAGGAAGAGCAGTAGGAATACTTCTATAGGCCCCTCCGCCACTATGATTGCCCCCAGACTCGTCACATCCACCGTCACGGGAGGCACGAATCATGGCGCTGGCGATGACGTTAGTTGGAACCAAATGTTTGGGGCCAGTGGAAGTCAGCCATTATTTTTGATGGGACCGCTGTGATGTGGAACTCGATGGGCATCCAAACTTCAGACGTTCAGACCTTCCGAGAGAAAGTTCACAAATGGCTGTTGATGTCAGGGCCCGCACGCCAACTTTAGGGCCTCAAGAGGTTGCACCGGCTATCGCTTGACTTTTCTTAGGCCGGCCTTTGTGGATGAACCAGCGGAGATCTGGGCACTATCTGAACACCATCTGGAAACCCATCGCATCAGTGCATCAGTGACCAGGGCATGGCTGGCTTAGTCCCCGCCCGAGCCGCAGGTCCCTTGAGCTAGATGATTCCAGTGGCATGGCAGAGAGAGTGACAGAAAGGGGTCCTGTGCGCCAAAGAAAATCTTCCGCCCAGGCACACGACAACTTTTGTCTGCCGCACTGGTGTTTCACGGGCCATTCCCAGCACGTGGCTCGTATTCCCTTCCACCAAGTCAATCCAGCACAGAGTACGTAGGAATGACAGTCACTCACGGATGATTTTTACCTTGTACGGCCTCAACCCCGGCAGAGTGGCGCATCTCCTGCAATGTGTAATCGGACAGTCCGGCAATGAGAATTGACAAAATTATGTACCATACTAGGGGTTGAAGATTGGAGCCTTCACATGCTCATGCAACAACCCCTTGAGTAGACTTGAACATGTGAATATTCTCCACGTGGCGACAAGGTGGTCCAGCCAACTACCAGCGGCTACATCGCAAGGATATGAATGTTCACATGTTGGTGAGATCTCTTATTGTGAAAAAGGTTCTAAAAGGCCCATGCATGGGCGGGATGGCACTGGCCAGCGGCGCGAATGATATTGCTTGTGGGAACATGATTAGTCGCCGTTGAGATGAAGTCATCACGAGTTAAAAGACGGCCACCAGCGGATCAGTATCCACGATCGCCTCAGGGCTCCAAAGGCCCGATCTTTTGCTGTCGTACCCCGTATTTTATAACTGATATTCCAGCGAAGTACTCTATATTCAAGGGATGTGATATCCTATGGAACAAAAGTTGCAAGCATTCCACATCAAGGTCGCAATGCAGGCGCTTGCCCCAGCTACTGACGACGTCAAATAGACCCGAAAAACAAATGCGATCAAGTGTGGAACGAGCTAAGCCTTTATGTTCGAAATTTGAATGATATTAGGGTATTGGAAGATACAGCCATCTAGGCAAGAAGCATATTTGGTCTGGGCTGATCAGCAACCTCCATTGACTGCTCGATACTTCAGCTCCTGCACCACCATCAAGAGAGTGGAAAAAGCAATCAAGCCTTCCCGAGTTTCCTAAGAGTATGCCTCGCTAAGAGAATATCGATTCCTTCGTTTTCAGGTGATCATATAACATGTTGGCCTGCAATTCATGCAGCGGCTGTCACCTCCTCAGTAGTGCCGTTGGTACCGTTCTCCGTGGTCTCCTCAGTGCCATCCTCCTTGCCTGGGCTGTCGATGGCAACTTTCACAGCAATTTCACGACCCTCGATTTGCTTGCCGTTCATCTCCTCAACAGCTTTCTTTTGCAGGTCCTCGGAGCCAAGAGTAACAAAGCCGAAACCACGACCCTTGCGAGGTTCATTGCGAGCTTGAAGCTTCTTGACCATGAAGCGAGGAATTGGGCGAAGAGCGATCTTGGCGGAGCTAGGTTCGTAGGCAGCGAAGAGTTCCTTAAGCTATAGTAGACATTAGTTCGAGATTCTGAACAAGTCGATGGTGGACGCACCTTTTCCTCACTCAGGTCATAGGGAAGGTTGGCAACCATGACCTTGGTGGTGGAAGGAATGCCATCCTCAGGTGGGCCTCGTTGTTTTGGTGGGCGAGGAGTGCGCGATTTGGCATCTGCCGAGGGCGCAGCTTGTTTGTTGGCCTCTGCAGTGACATCAGTCAACGGAAGTGGGTTTTCTGCGAGATCGGTGGCCGGTGCAGCGGCAGTGCCATCCTGAATAACAAATCAGTTAGCAAAAACAAAAGTCACAGGCAGAATCTGTTCTGCTTACGGATCTGGCGCCACCACGAGCACGACCGCCTCGTCCACGGCCTCGGCCACCGCGACCTCGACCAGCAGATCTCTTGCGATCGGAGTCACCGCCTTCGGCAGCAGAGTCAGTGGCCGCGGCATTCTGCTCAGGTTTGCGGGCAAGTTGAACAGAGACCTTGCGTTCGAGGATGTCTTTGCCTGAGAGGTTGGTAATGGCTTTTTCGGCCTCATCTGCAGTCTTCAAATCGACAAAGGCATAGCCGACGGGACGGTTGGTACGTGGGTTGACAGGGATGGAAGTTGACTCGCTAAAATTTTCAAGACCTTGTCAGCGGTTTGATGATGGGGATGGGAAGGTCGGAGGGACATCAAGGCACGTACACATCATAGCCAGAGAAGAACTGCTTGAGTTCCGCCTCAGTGGTCGCATAAGCGAGATTCCCTATATACAATCGACGACCTTCTGCAGCAGAAGCCAGGACTGCTTCATTGTTTACAGCAGATGCATCCACGGCACCAAGGCTGACATTGTTGAGGTTGTCTGCAAGATTGTCGACGGCAGAAGACATTGTTGCTGAGGCACAAGTGGACTGATGTGAAAGATCGTGGACTTGTGGAATGGATAAACTCAGGGAGCTGAAGGGCTGCCTTGGGAATTGAATTGGTTGAGGGGTGGAAGGGTAGCTGGGTGCCCTAGATTCAAAGTGATTTTGAAGATGAGGACGGGTTGTGATCAGAAGAAGGATGGATTGTTGATGAAAACAAAAGGGAAAGGAAGGGAAAGAGTCAAAGGGGTGTTGGATAAGTGCAGGCTGAGAAAATAATTTAGTTAGCTTGAGAGGGCAGGGTGGCAGTTGCGGTGGAGGTTAGCGGCAGGACTAGTTACGGAGTGGAAGGAATGGAAGGTACTGGGGGGTGGGTAGGGAAAATCAAGCCACGACTAGGCTCACCCTCATATCACGACTCACCAGGCAGGCCTTGCCAAAGTGACAAAATTGCCATCAGCACTGGCACTGGCAATGGCAACCATGGCTCCTTGAATTTGGTGAGATTCCTACAAACTAGCAGTGACTGGCTCCAGTGAAAGAGTGAACCTGGTCCTGGTCATTCATGCTCATGCTCATGGTCCTGGCCTGAAGGTGACGGGACTGGCAAGTACTCGTAAATGTCCGCTGGCCTCTGTCCTCTGTCCTCTGTACCGACATACGAGTGCTCGTAGGGCACTCACTCCGTGGTAGTGGTGAGCCATCTGGGCGGTGACGATGGGCGGGCCACTTAACCAGAAACAGTCCAGGCGAATAATCTTAGCCTGTTGCTTGGGATGACAATTGCATGGCATGAACAGGCAATTGTTTAGGTATGTTATGCAGCAACTGCAGGCGCAGCTTTAGGCACATTAGGCACTTAGGCTCGCAGGCACCGTCATGCACTTGCCACTGATTTCCGCCTGCTGGAATGAAATCTCGGCTAGCAGGCGCCCAACAGGCCTCCCAGCACCAGCAGGGAAACCACGACCAAGGGGCCAAGCGGCCAAGCGGCCAAGCGGCCAAGGGACCAAGGGAGAATTGGAATGTGGGAAAGATGAGAGGTCCGTGCTCTCCTGCTTCTAGAATAGTTCGCTCGCTTGGAGACCAAATCAGCCGCACGCTTCCATCATCAGCCACAGTTGTTCCCAGGTCTCGTCCAGTCTCATCCAGTGATCTGCTGCTCGCGATGGTACCTGGCAGAAGTGGCGAGGTGTTCTCTCGTCGGTGGCTGCAGTTGGCTTGATAAAACAATCAGAATGACTATGATGAGCGCACCCTTCCAACTCTCAGCCTGATCCACGTTCCCGTGATATATCTCGAGGCTTAGCACAGCAGCGCCCTCTGGGCTCTTGCTGGTTGCCCAGCCAAAAAGTCAGCTCTCGTATAGGAAATGCCTCGTAGTACGAACTAGCAGTCAGCCTCAATTTGGCACGGATGCGTTCACGATTGAACAGTCCGGCATCATCATCAACAACATAATGGCTATCGACGTCCACTTCCGTAGCCAATGTGGTTGACAAATACCCTGTACTGAATGGCAAGGCGACTTAGAATGTTACTCAGCAAAGAAACGTGACTTGTCCACAGGATGGGCTCATGGCAACGACCTGCCCTGCAAACTCGCCCATTACTACTGCTTTCGTATTGGGCGCCCTCCTGATCACTGGCGTTCTACCAGGCTGCCTGAAAAGGCCAGTGACCGAAACTCTGATTCCGACAGGTGAAAGACATGAAAAACATGTGCGCAAGATGAACTATTACCGGAGCCTCATTCCGAGATCTCATGATGAAACAGATTGGATTAATAGTATTGTAACTATTAACATTTCTTTATCGACCCATGTCTCCATGAAACGCACATGGGAGATCGACAAGCTTGGGGAGAAGACAAATTCAGCCTTACGGAGCCGACTGGCAGCCTGGCACGCAACTGGTTGAGACTCAACTTGGAGTCCCTCGTCCCCCACGCCACGATTATTTGGCACCTGAGGCTGAGCCCAAAGAGCCCTGAGCGAGCCGCTACTGCTCGTTAGCGACGGATATTGCAATGCACGTCTCAGGTTCACCAGCCCAAGACCCAATACCTCGTACTCGACACTCCTCTCCCATCATCCAAACCCACTCTTTACCTCCCTTCGTGTATATACTTTCATTTCCTCGACCTGATTTATTCTGTACAATAGTATTCCCTTCCTATATTCTTGTCTTCTGCCTGTGTGTCGCTCCTTCCCTCACAACGACCCCTGGATCGACCCAAACTGCACCCTTGCTCTCCTATTTCTAGCTTTCGCTTGAGCGACACAGGCTCTCAGGGAAAGACTACAGTCGACCTCCCAGTCAGACACAAGCCTCAGTCTCCTCTTCCCCTCCCTTTCATTCAGAAACCGCCAAGATGAGGATACAACTGGACCACTTTGGTCAGATAAAGAACTACGTCCATATGGGCCAGGGAGCAGTTCTATTCCTGGCCTGGGTTCTGACAATTGCTCTTTTAACAAGAGATGGGCAGACGGATGGTCGAGTAGGCTGGTACTTCGCTCTTGTGCGCTCCTGGTGGCTCTGAATTCCACACAAAAGCTAATTGGTGGTAGTGCTTTCTGACAATCCCCATTCTGATATACCTGGTCATGGTGCCAATGTGGTCAAGAGCACGCAAGTTCGCCAACGTCTACGCCTTCGCTTCTCTAGATGCCTTCTCCGTAATACTATGGCTTTCTGCATGGGCAGCCGTAGCCTCGTATCTCAACTCGGGAAAGGGCAAGGGTGACAACAAGGACGCAGAGGGCTGTGACAACTTCAAATACGGCAGTCCAGGACGATGCAAGCTCAGCGGAGCTCTCATCGCCTTCGGTGTCATTCAGATGCTTCTTTTTGCTGCCACCGCATTCTTCTCCTTCAGAGCGGTCATCACATACAAACAGACGGGTATGATGCCAAACGGTGGAGCTGCGGGAAAGCCCAATGATTTTTCCGTCCAAAACCAAGATGCCTTTTCGAGCAACATGCGGGCGGACGATGATTTTGACGATGATCGGGAAGCTGGCGGACGTCAAGAATACAATTACCAGAAGCCCTCTTTCGAGGATGAGTACGCCCCCATTAACCAGGGCAACGACCATGACGATATGGCCCATTTGCCCCCTGCACAGGCGCAAAGTCCCCTGAACCAGTCAGGTCTAGGCATTCAATCCTACGACACGAGCTATAACAATCGATATGCACCACAGGAAATGCCAACCCGATGATTCCATACCCCTTTTGAATTCCGAGAAGGAAAAATGAGTTCTCTTCGAAGGGGGTCCACGGAGGAACACCCTTGTTTTGGGGGGTCTAGTCTACAAAGGCGTTGATTTGCTGTTACAACACCCATGGGTTTTTCTCTCTTCCACTTATGTCTTTTTTTAGCAACAGCGTTTAGCGATCCTTGGGTTTATGCAATGTACATTGCTGGGTTGAATTGGTTCCGGGGGATGATGGTTTGTCAACTCAAGTAGAGTAAAAACTGCTCGGCCCTCACTAGGGGATCACCCTGGCCGTGCTGCTTTCAAAGCCAGCTCACTCGCGATGCACCCTCCTCTCACCTCTCTTCACCTCCTCCTCACCTTCGACTCACCAGCCTGCTCACCCTTCCCGTCTCCCTCGCGCGAATGGTGTGGACGATCCCACGTTGCCCTGCTGCCGCCAAATCAGGAAATCTAAATGTGGTCACAGTGGATACGGCCCATTTCTGGGTCGTCTGGGCTCCTCTCCACCTTCTCACTCACCAACACGAGCTTTCTTTGTCCTCTCGTCACCATGGGTGGACGGAAGATTGCGACGGATGAATTATGGGCTCAAGCAGCGGCCAATTGATAAGTAAGGCGTGCACATGCGGAAGTTGACCAAGTCCGTGGCGGGCAGAAGTATGTCTCCACGACAAAGAAGGACCACGATCGAACTCTGCAACGTTATGGCCTGTAAGAACGTGGCATTATCTCTCCAACCTCCTCGTGAAGAGACCGTTGATGCTGATATCATGGTCCAGCTGGCACCTGAAATTCATCAGGGAAGATCACACCAAGGATGAGCTCCCTCTTCTGGACGAAGGCACAGCACGTAGCCAGCATCTAGGGGTTATCTAATTTTAGTCAGCATGGGTGGGTTTCGGACGGTTACTGGCTCGTACTTTAGCAAAGTTTTCAAGTCGTTGTATTTCTTTTCGTCTTGATCCTGCTATCCTCAACTTCATTTTGTAACCCTCTCTGCGGCCGAGTCTCTTCGATCTCAACCGGTGTGAGAATCCTCGGCCAAACCGGTTATCATCATCTGACATTTGATGTCAACAGACAACACTTGCTGGGGCAACACAGGGTTGGGGTTGCTGGACTCCATCTTTGGTAGTGCAGGGGTAACAGTATATATGACGGAACCATCTTCAGCGGACAACCTTTCCTTTATATACATTTGAGCTGAGCGGCTCCTTGCAACACAGCTCTAAATATTGTTTGAAGCTGCAATGCTTTGCTTCTTTGCAAATTCACCAGTGTCTGGTCGATCCCTCACGAAAATGGCTGTTACATTGGCCCGGTCAAGATTAGCCCGTCCGGACTTCCTCAGCCAGTGACCTTGAAAATGAGTGACATTTTCTCAATCGACTATGGGCCTTTGGCAACTCAAATTTAGGGCTCACACCTAGATATTTGGCAAATCACCTCGAGCCAGTGGATACTTGTGTATCTACTGCTCGTCACGTTTTTGGGGGGCATTAAGCAAGACTAACACTACTTACTCTATTGACAATGAATGTGCTTAATGGAAGTGATCAGACTACGTCATATTTCCCCTTCCCACAGGGGAAAGGCAGTCATGGTCTTGCAAGTACCATTTGACCTTTTCCAATGTCCCCGTTGTGCCGGAAGCTCAAATCGAAACCGAAGATTGACCGCTCAAGCATCGTTTCGGTCAGCAGAGGGCAGATGTTTGAGAAATTGAGATCGTTGGGTTCAATCCAGCTCAAGGCACGACGGCATTAACAAAGCTCGAAATAAAGACGATCAAATCGAAGCGAGATATGGTGACCCGGCTTATGATGGGTTGTGACGTTGTGACGGGAAACCAACACCTGTTCTGCATCCCGTACATTTTCAGGTCAACCTTTCTGCCTGTTGTCTGTGCTTCAACGCTTTGGATACCAGAGTGAATCAGCCAACAGCTCAATTCCCGAAGATCAAGACGAATAGATTTTCATTTTTCAAGACCTGATCAATACAAAATTCTATGGACTCATTTTGTTCTAGAAAGAAGAATGATCCTTGGCCGTCACTGATCAACCAAACCCCAAGCCGACCTTTTGTGATTTCGCCTTCAGGCCCGATCTCCCCGCCATGTTCGGTATGACGGATTCTGGTAAAGGTTTCGCGTTCGTCGAGGGCAGAGTAAGTAGATGTCCCACCGTACGTTAGCCTCTTTGATCATATCGATTCTAGATGAACGCGATCCACGATTGACCTGTTAATCCTCTTTACACAGGGTCAAAGAGACCTTGGGTCAACTTGCCACTCTAGACATCGGTGAAGCGGATGAAACTCGGGAAGACTCATATGTTGCTCCATGCCCCCAATAAGTCCTCCAAGCCGTCCGAAAGCTTCTCCAGGCCAACAGAGTGGGTCAACGACGAGCTTCCTTGCCTCAGGCCCACTGACAAACTTGATAACGCCAAGGCGGCTGGCTTTTTCATTGGCGCCGTTGGCTCCACCAGCCCCATTCCCGGCTCGATGGTCGCGTTCGGCACCCCGCAGTGCCTCGGCCCATTATCTCCCTCTGCACTGCCTAGGTTCCTGTAAAGCGCTCGTCCTCCAGACAATACTAATCGCAACAGCCTGGAACCTACACCTCCGTTCCGACACAGAACTGTCGCCTCGACAATGTCCGGCGCCGGCAAACAGACAGAAGCACATTATGCACCAGATCAGCGGCGGTCTGCTACACAGGCTGTTCGGCGAGCCCGAGCAGCATGCACTAGCTGTCGCGCCCGCAAGATCAGATGCATGGCTCCTAACGGCAAGCCATGTGCCAATTGTGTCTACGAGAACATTCAGTGTCTTCTCCTGCCAAAGAAACAACGAACGAAAAAGGTCAAGTCCATCGTTTCCGCAAGAGAGTCATCTCAATCAATTCCACCCACAGTAAACATCGATCCCGACCAGCCTCGACAACAACCACGGGACACCTGGTCAACTAGCACCAGAAATTTGGAGCAAGCACGTCAAGAGTCGCCTCCTTCAAATACAGATGATGATATCAATTGGGATGAGGCGGCCCTCAAAACCCTTCCCCCACCGCTGCTACCAGACGTCTCCCACTCTCACGCGGCATCGGTCTTAACTACACAGCCGACAGTGTCTTTCTCAATACCAGATTTCCTCTCTCCACCTCCTGCACAGTTGACAAAAGAAGATCTGAACTATCTTCAGCAAAAACGGGCGCTTTCCATCCCTGAGCCTAAACTTCGAAGTGCCCTGATCAAAAGCTACATACTTTATGTCCATCCCTATTACCCGATCGTCGATCTTGAAGCCTTGCACGATCTCTTGCATGGCGGTTCGCAGCAAAACCCGTTTAGTCTCTTGGTCTTCCAGACCATCATGTTCGCAGGATCGTCTTTTGTGGAGATCAAGATGTTGAGGCAGGTGGGATTCTTGACTAGAAAGGCTGCTCGGAATGACTTTTTCTTGAAAGCAAGGGTGAGACTAAGAAATTAATGCATTTTCTCATCAACGCCGCTAACAACGTTGAAAGCTACTATATGACATGGATTATGAGCAGGACCACTATTCCCAAATTCAGGCACTCATCCTGATGTCGACCTGGTGGAAATTGCCAAAGGAACAAAAAGATGGCTGGCATTGGATCGGGATCGCACTATTGCTTGCACGAACTATTGGTCTACATCGCGATATTAATGCTCAGAACTTGAGCGCTAAGATTCGAGCATTGCGCCGGCGCTTATGGTGGAGCTTCATCGTCCGTGATACACTCGCATCGATTGCCACGAACCACGTCCCACTTATTCGAGATTCAGATTTCAGTGTGGCTTCTTTGACCATGGCTGACTTTGAGCACGACACATCTCCGAGGATCATCTCCATGTTCAACGGCAATCCAAACCTTGAGGTTCTGAAATTTTCAGAAATCGCCATCCAAACCGTCCACATCTGCCGACTCATCAAGCAGGTATTGTTCACCGCTTACCACGAGACTACAACAGGCAATATCGATATTTTGTACATGAGTAAATCTTCAAAGTACGAATCCTTGCGGCCTCAATCGCAGAGTCTGTGTGATGTTGAGAGATCCTTCGAAAAATCACTAGAAGATGTGCATTTTCCTGTTGAAACCCAGGCAATTGGCTCCGAGGATGAGCAGGCTCTACAGATCCACAAGGCATTACTGTCAATCCTCTGTCATTATGGGATACTCTTGATACATCGTCCAAAGCATGCCAATGAGCCGAAGAAAAATTTGCGAGATCATGTGGCGTCTCGTACCAGGGTGCGTAACGCGGCAATCCATGTGAACCAGATTCTCATGGAGATATATGTCGCCGACCTTACGAAGCGTATGTCTCCAACAGTAATAAGCTGCCTTCTCCCGGTCGGTATCAGCCACATTCAGGATATGAAAAGCAAAAACCCAGCCGTTCACCGCGAGGGTCGTCGACATTTGGAAGAGTGCAAGCAGCTCTTGATGGAGCTCTTAGACGGCCATATAGCTGCGGAGTGGGTGTTGAGCTTTCTGACCTATGTGGAGGGTAAGGTGAATGCTCGTCCACGAGCTTCGAATAGGCCAGCAGCTATCACGAGCGAGCGTAGCTCAAGTTTTTCTCCGAGAACAGAAGAATTCGAAAGTGGGGTGCATCAGGAGTTCAATCGGCAATCCTCTCAGCTATGGCGCGAGAGCTTGGAGATGAACAACTCGGCATTTGTTCCAGTTGCGGACTTCGCGCCCGTGAGACCTTTGGATTCGATGTTTGCAAGTACTGAAGAGATCGATCACCAGCTGGACCTCATGTTACTCGAACCAAACTTCTTGATTGATTTTCAGAATGACCTGCACTCAGGAGAATACCTTGCGCCTGACATGTGAGTATCGGCCAATGCAGAAGATGAAATGAAGGTTTGACTGGCTTGCTGGTGTAGTGCCAGTGCTGGGAATCTCTTGTGACGACGGAAGAAGGTCAATGAGGACAAGGATTTCTATATAACTAACTTGTATTTGCTGTCCTCAGGACTTGAGCCTGAACATGTCCTCTGCACGGAGAAACCAAAGCTAGTGACTTGTATGGAGATATCCTCCATCCACCCTGAGTACCACCCCATTTACCCAACCGCCTTCTTCACTTAATAGGAAGGCTACGGCTTTGGCAATGTCCTCAGGCTCTGCCACTCGACCAAGGGGTGTGGCTCGCTCAAATGGTGTAAAAAACGAACTGGGAAGCGACTTCAAGGCGGTAGTAGTTCTTACCACTCCTGGAGCAATGGCGTTGACTCGAATTCCCTTGTCACCCCATTCAACCGCTCCTGCGCTCGTCAGAGTCTGCACACCTCCCTTTGTAGCGGCATACAGTCCGAGGCCAGGCTCGGCCCTGAGACCAACACCCGAGGTGAAGTTGACTATACTGGATCCCCGCCCAAGATGCTTCACTTGGGCCCTCATACAGTTCCAAGTTCCTCTGAAATTGACATTGACCACCAAGTCGAAATCTTCTTTCGTCGCATCTGCCAATGGTTTGACTGGATGAATTACTCCACAGATATTTGCCGCATGATCGAGTCGACCGAATTTGGAGACGGCCTCGTCTATCCACTGCGATACCGCGTCTTCCTGGGAAACGTCCACGATAGCCGCCCAGAATTGCTGACCCCCATCCGCCGGTATCTCCTTCAACAGTGCTTCTGTCTCAGCTAAGCCAGCGGGGTTGACGTCACAAATGGCCAACGTCGCTCCACGAGCATATAAGAGCTGTGCTGTGCATTGCGAAATCCCGCTCCCGGCACCAGTGATGCTAATGACCTTTCCCAAGAAGGGTTTGGGTTTCAGCGCTCCAGCCATTTTCAATTTGAAATCTCGCTTTTCCTCAATATGATCGAGATAACTTCTTTCTGCGGTGCACAGTTGATAAATATAGGTGCGTAGCAGATGGTGTGCGTGAATATATGCTAAATCATGATTCACAAGGGGCCAGCCCGACAATCATCCGCAGGCTGGAATCACTTACCGCGGACCGGTATAAAAGTATCTTGAAGCACTTTTTTTCTGTTTAGCTGCCAGTCTTAGCACTCCTGAACGAGTCCTCGTAAACAGCGCCACTCAAATGGCTGGTAGCGACAATTCCTGGGCCGCGGGAAGATAGTGAGGATCAGACATCAGTTTGTTCTCCACGACTGCTCCAGTGGATTAATTTCGTACCCTGCATAAGATGCTTCGCTTCCCCGGGGAAAATTTCCCCATACTCACGGCCCGTCGGGCTGGGGAAGATGGTTCTAGGTCAAAGGCACAATCCCCGGAGTAAAGCCGTGAGTTGGTGCAACAGGCAGACAGGCGAAACAGCCCCATGAGCTCGCCGATTCACGACTGGAGTCTTCAGCGTTGTAGGAGGGGTGGTTTTGGCTGCTCGCACAGTTTCACTACAGTCAAGCATGTTACAATAGAAGTCATCCCACAAAACTCGAAGAGGATCCCTTGGGCGGAGTCCGCCTCATCGGTGACTACGTCGAGAACAGTGACCAAAAGTTGGCTAAATAGTCGATGACAACATGCGATAGCAGTCTGGATTTCTCGGAACTACTTTTGATTCTAGTCTTCCTTGGGTGGCCACGATCTAAGCATATGTATGTATTATACTCCATTCGCACCGTTCGTTTGATGTCCGTCCTTTGCAGTTACGAGGAAGCCTTTCCAACCTTGCAAGGTGTCCTTGATCTGGTCTTCGTACATCTTAAGTCCCCCAAGATGTGCGACATTTTGGATCTTCTTCCCAGGAATTGGTCAAAGGGAAGAGAGTTGGAGCATTCGTGGCCTCAATCAGCTCGTCCCATGCATCAGCGGCTTCACTGGTTGCTTCGATGTGCTTGGCACCCTCCGCCTCGAGCTTCTCGATGGCTGATGCGACGAAATCGCTCTGCGCCTCTATGAGTGTTGGCCCGTTGCTGAGAGTTATCGGGGCTGTGGACACGGTAAGCTTCAAACACCCAGGAATGGTTGGTGGTGCGTGCGCAATACGTACCCTGTGGCGTGTAAATAGCAAATGCGTTGGGAAACCCGGGAATTGACACCCCAAGGTAGGTTTTGATACCATTCTGCCATACGTGGTCGAGGTCGACCCCTTCGCGGTTCTTGAGTCCGATGCTGGTCAAGCTGGGTTAAATGCTATGTTAGCTCGGAATTTCATAGCAGAGAAACTTGCACTCACGATCCAGTGAAAGAGTCGAATCCTGTTGCCATGATGACAATCTCGAAATCTCGCTGTTCGTCGTTGTCGAGTAATATACCTTTCTCGTTGAACGTCTTGATTGGGGTATCCTTCAAGTCCACAAGGCTGACGTTCTCCTGATCCATTGATTCATAATAATCTTGCTCAAGCGGGGATCGTCTCGTTCCAAACCAGAACGGCGGTTCGGCAGGGATTAAGATGTCCCTTTTCCTCGCATTTTTCACCCTCATTCGGGTCTTTTTCGCCCAAAAGTCGTAGAGAGACCGGTTCGCGGTTTTGTCGAATGCCCAGTTGTTAAAATTGCTGATGACAAAGGCAAAGCCACCCTTTGCCCAGAGTTCTTCATACAGCTTCTCGCGCTCTTCCTCGGGGACATCGAAAACACTTTTGCTGTGCACACTGCCAGGAAATCCTGCATGAGAATTGCGACTGGCTTGGAAGATGGTCTCAAATCGTGCCTTGGTCTGTTGTTGGTCCTCCGGACTCAGCTTGCGTTGACCCATCGGCAAGCAGTAGCTAGGCCGACGTATGAAGACCGTCAACTCCGTAGCCTGCTTCGAGAGGGCTTGTGCAACTTGGACCCCAGTAGCACCGGCACCAATGAGTGCGACCCGTTTGCCTGTGACATCGACGTCGTCCGGCCAGAATGAAGTATGGTGAACGGCACCCTTGTATGCTTCCAACCCTGGAAAGGCTGGCACATGTCGCCGATGCAATGGTCCGGCGCATAGAACGATGTACTTGGATCGCGCCGTGATGCCTTGCTTAGTGGTGGTCACCCATTCATTTTCAGTCTCGTTCCATCGCAGGTCGATCACTTCTTGATTGAAAACAATGTCTCTTTTCAGGTCAAGCGCTTTGTCGATATGCTGCAGGTACGCGCGCAGTTCGTCGGCGCCCGGGAACCGCTCCTTAAAGTCGAAACTCTTGTAGACCTCGGGGATACTAAGTTGATAATATGGCCATTCTGAATCAACTCTGGCACCTGGATATCTATTCCAATGCCAAACGCCCCCAAGGTCGGCACCAGCTTCTAGGACTTTGACCTTCAATCTTAACTTGCGTAGCCTATACAGCATGGACATGCCACTGAGGCCGGCTCCAACCACTAAAGCGTCAACGCGGATGGTTGTGTCCATTTTCGACACTTCGCTCAACAACTTGGCGACACAAAGATCTGTATTCAGGCAAGAGTTTGGAGATATCGTCTAGGCAGAACAGTCCTTGTTTGTAGATAGCAGAGAAATTGGCTTCACCCTCTGCTTGTAGGTGAGATCCGAAGAGACCATATACCTTGGGTCCTTGACTTCAATAGACGTTATACGCCCGGTGGCCTGAGGCCGTTTGCTTGTGAAAGTACATGTGAGACATCAGCATACCATCGTCTTGGGTCATATTGCCGAAATCAAAGATCGCCGTGGCCCGATATTCGTGTCTGGTAACACGATGAACCCGGAATGCTCTTGTTAAGCCAAGATTTTGGTAGACGGGATCCCGTGGGCCGAGGGCTTATCAGCCTTGTGAGCTGAGTGGTGAAGAGATTGTGTAGTCACACCCAGTGAATATCCGACAAGGCAGAGATCCGCGGCTTGAAAGGCTTTTTATACCGGATCCTGATACCAGAGATTTTGTCTACCCCGGAGGCACACTGAATGTGGACGGAGTACCGCATCGGGTTTACATACAAGGCTTGTCTTCAGCCTCGGTCACATGGGTATCCTTCACTCAGGTCAGGTATCCTCGTCATGACATACACGCTCGAATTACCTCAGTATCTCATAATTTGATACTTTCAATTTGCCTAACATGTTCACAATGGGCTCGACCGCCTACATGGATGCAGATTACGGATTTATTGGTCCGTGATACCTTGCTAATGCTTCGTGATCAAAAGAGGCTGACCTTTATCGTTCAGGTTTGGGCAACATGGGCTTCCACATGGCGGCAAATGTGCGGAAGAAGATGGACAAGAGTGCGACGCTCCACGTTTTTGATGTAAATGAAGGTATCTGCCAACGTTTCCAAGACAAGTTCAGCTGTCACGGTCTCATTAGGATTGCATCCTCTTCGAAGGATGTAGCACAACATTCGATGACCCTGATAACAATGGTGCCGATGGACGAACATGCTCGGGAGATCTGCTTGCACCCTGAAACGGGTGTCGTTGCTGCAGGCCCCTCGAAAGACCGGCTTATTCTTGATAGTAGCACTCTCAGCGTCTCTGCGGCCAAGGACATTGGACAACAGCTGATGGACGACGGTGCTGGGATTTATATCGATACGCCGGTCTCTGGAGGTGCCCCTGGTGCGGAGGCAGGCACGCTGTCCTTCTTCTGCGGTTCCTCGAGCAGTTCTCAAAGCGATCTTACCGTCAGACGTCTCAAGGCCACACTTTCTTGGATGAGTGCCTCTGAGCGTGTCATTCTTTGTGGACGAGTTGGAGCAGGTCTGACAACTAAGCTTGTGAACAACTACATTGCTTTGGCAAGCCTTGCCGTGGCTGCCCAGGGCGCGGCCTTCGGCGTCCGTCAGGGACTGGACCCCCAAACCCTCTATCAGTGTGTTAAAGGTTCAACAGGTGCCTCCCTGGTATGGAACGCCATGTGTCCAGTGCCAGGTGTCAATCCCCACTCTGCATCGAGTAATTCTTTCAAAGCCGGGTTCTCGTCACGACTAGGCCTCAAAGATATAAGTCTAGCCATCAAGGCTGGGGAAGAGGCTGACATCGATGTATCCATGGGCAGGGTCGCGTCGGAACTATATAGACAAGCAGACCAGGATCCACGAACAACTGTAAGCCTTTCCTCCCTCGGTCTTGTCATGCTCGATGTGAAGTTTGCTAATCCGTTATTGCACTTGGTGAGGGTCTTGACTACGCCGCAATCTGGCTGCATATCAATGATGAGGTTGGATCGTTTGCCCCACAAGCTACCAGAAGATGATCACTACGCTCTTTGCAGAAGTCAAGAAGCAATGGCCTATGACTGTGGCCTAATCAACAGCAAGTCCCTTTCTCTGGGGAATTAAGCATGGAATTAGCTAGAGTCTCGCTTTAACGATAACAATTATATACGTCCACCCTTGCACATTTTTGTCCCTCAAGCCATCTAGAGATTTCGAAACGTCAAAGGGTTTTACGCAATACGAACGAGCGCAGCGACATAACGTCGTGTGTGAAGGGTCAACCATCAGCTCATCACAATCTCAAACATGTCTGCGAGCCGGAGGTCTATCTTGAGTTCGATAAAACCTCTAGAACACGACTGTGACAAATACCGTCCACGCACACAGAGACGACATAAGCCGAACTACCTCCACAGGATCCGTCTCTGGAAAAGTCTCTAAAGTATAGTTCTAGAAATAGCGCCTTCCTGGTCAATATCTTTAACCACAGAATCAATCTCCATCCATCATAAGTCTGTTAACTGAGTCCTCAAGCGACACATGGGCGTTTAACCTTTCGGAAACAGTCTCATGGCATGACTCACTTCTTTGGATTGCCGTAGAGCTTGAATTCGGATACTTTCGAGTATAGAAGTGGGCTAACCTTAGGCTACTTCGGTTTCCATGTCTCCTCAAGGTACTGCGTAAATAGAGAGCCAACCGCCTCGCCCAGCCTCGCCCAGCCTCGCCCGGCCTGACAATCTCGGAGTTAATTTGAATCCTAAGAAAAATTAGGGCTGAGGCTACTGTATCAGAGGCCGATCATGATTCAAGGTCATCGTATTATAGGTAGTCTTGAGGTTCTATTTCTCAACTGCCTGGACAAGGTCCTTCAAGAAAGCCCAATGCAGTCGACTCGCCCAGCCTTTGGCCTTCCAATCTTTCATTGTTCCATTCGGAAAGTATTCGATACCGACGCTTGGATCCAAAAGCGTAGCATCGTGGGCGACAATTACCAACACGTTCTCATGTGCGTCGAACTCTCCCATGCTTGCAGCCGATTCGGCAGCAACCTTTGTGTCGTGGTGAAAAGCTCCTTCGACATGATAGAATGGCGCATTTCCCTTCCCGCCAGGATGAATTGCCTCAAAGATATGACCTGGGCAAACTGTAGTGTATTTGTATGTATAGGGTGATGGCCGAATCTGTTTGGGAAGTGGGAGGTATTGAGAAGGTCTGAATTCTCCGCCATGGTGGGCAGCGTCCCCTCCCATGAAGACGAAGGTATCTTCAGGGTCCCCTTCTCGAGTAGAAGTTACCCTTGCCAGTCCACATATGTGTCCAATTGCGTGGCCGGGGGCATTCAAGAGATAAAAGGAGCCGTCTTGAAAATAGTCTACCGCAGTGAAGCGGCCTAGTTGAATGCCAGATCCATCACTGAAGTCAACTTCCTTGTGCTCTCGTCCGGAGAAGTCGCTTGCAAGGAGTAATGATTCTGGATTAGTCGGAAACGCAGGAAGTAGAGCTTCAGCCACCCCCTTCCCTGATATTAAAGCTGTGCTCTCAGGGAAACTGCTAACATCGCCAATGTGGTCGAAGTGCCAGTGACTCCAGATCGCCGCCTCGATGGCTCCACCTGCCACATCGACACCGTTCTCTTGTAGGATCTCGGCAACATTCTTCTCACTCTTCAAGCCCCAGGCTGGAGTACTGACAAGGCCAAGAATAGCTGGAGCAAGGTTCTGCCAATCTTTCCTCAATCCTAGATCGAACACCACTTTCCGCCCAGACGAAACTTGTTCAACCAGAAAGCTGAAGGCAGGGGTTCCTCTGGCAGTGTCAAAGTCTCCTATCACAGGTTGCATGAAAAAGCTCATAGGTGCATCGATCCTCGAAGTAGTATCAATGATTTGAACTTTCGCAGAAGCCCCTGGCGGGATGTTTAGCTTTGGCAGCGGTTCGGGGGGATGAAGAGGTTCTCCTTTCTTCGTCGCCATCAAAAGATCGTTGCCCTCGACTTCTGCGAGGCTGTTCTGCTGCGCTTGTTGTAGTTATGGCTTTCTGGGCCTCTCAAACATTGGCCCAAGCTCTGTGGTTCCTTGATGTACTTATGACCTATGAAACTAATCAATGCGAGAGTCGGCGGTCGTGCTATTCAGCCACGGCCCACGGATCGAACATCGCATAATATCTTCACGAAAGTGGATCCATACACTTTCCAGCTGAGAGCCAATGACATTTGTCTTGCAGACGAGTATGTTGCATCCATCATTGTCTTCAGAACTCCGCCAGAGTCGCAAGCAGCCTGTTGCATGTTTTGACAGAAATGAAAGCTCTGCTTCTTATTGTATTTCTGCTCTGGAGCATCTGCTCTGGAGCGGTGTAGCATAACCAAATTACGGTGCCTGGCTTTACTCGATCAGTCGAAAAGTAAATTTCAATTCGCATGCCGTCTTGTGGATTGAATAGCTAAGCATGGATCGCCGTGCTCAGTGTCAGATCAGCTTTCAGATTGGTCAGACCATAGTATATCTACTATCTGCTTCCGCGTTCTCGAGCCTCATGCCTTTTCGGATATTCCCCAGATGTTTTCAGAAACCTCGATGACCTCGCCCGCCGCCATCATAGCATCTCTTTCGGCCGGAACTCCACAGCAGATCATTGCGTGACGGATAGTCTCGCATATTTCTTCTTCCTTTAGTCCGTTCTGGACCGCCCCTCGAACATGAATGCGCAGCTCATTTCCCCGATTCAACACAACCATCATCACGATATTCATCAACGCTCGTTCCCTCCACCCTAAGGAAGGGTGAGCACACGAAAAGAAGCAGGTTTCACAACAAATTCCATACTAGTCCGTGTGAATAGATCATCTTTCTGGAAAGGGGTTTCATCAGTTGCTCATGAAGAATACGCTCGTGGAGGGATGACCATATTCTCAAGAGCAGCGGCGAAGAATTTCTCGCCCAAATATTGCCTGCTGAGCTGGTTGCCCAGTGCTGCCTTCTCGGACAGCTCGCCAAGTTGGTACCATGGTGATGATGGAAATCACAGTTGGCTCGAATTCGATGGTGCAAAAGACTGGCCGGTAACTTCAAACCTGATGTTCAAGACTTTAACGAAAACGATCCCATCGTACACTCACGGAGCTGAAGGCTGGTGGATTCTTTGGCGAACAGGTGAAATTTCCGGTCTGCTGGTCCGAGGGCTGATCATGAGTATGGTATGATACATCCGCGGGCCGGGGAATATTACGCAATCATGGTCTCAACATTTCAACCTGGCACCCGTTCAGTCAGGCAACCCTGTTTCGCCTCGCCCTCTGAGACCGATCTGAACGTTCTGTGACTTTCCTACCGGGCCCTCATGTGTTCAAACTGCTTCACAGGAATAGTCATTTCGCACAGGGGATAGACTGTAAGAGCCTCCTTCGACTTCGCTTGGTACAGTACAGACATGTCGTTGATCAGTTGCGCAGTGACAGGGTTTACCATTGTCATTTGCTTACCAAAATACGATGCACTCCACTGATGAGAATTAAAAAGGATTGGTCAAAACGATGCATGTCAAGAGAATTGGAGCTTGTTGGTGGTCTAGGAAAATCAGAGGATTGCGAGGGACAGAGGCCGTGTTCAGACCGAAAGCCAGAGATTTAAAGGGGAAATCTTCACTAGGGCATTGGCCGCCTTATGCCTATCCTCAATTCTATCCAATGAAGGTCTGTTCTGCCCACAGTGGTTAAATATGACAGCTATTTCGTTCTGTTCTGTTTCTGAGGCCGTTGGTACTTAAGTCCATAGAATCGGACCTGCTCGCTCGAATGATCTCGCACCACGTTACGCAGGTGACAGGTCATCCCAGACAATGTCGCATATACTGTCGCCTCCCAGTAACTTAGGAAGCCTTGAGATACGGGGAGGACATGGATCCCTGCCTCGCATGTGTCGTGGGAGCACAAGATAGAAACCAGCGGATGATGCCTGAGATAAGGAAGACGGAGAGTATATTGAAAGGAATAGACAGTTTTTGAATTTTGACCTGGAGTTTGATTTGGATTTGATTTGATTGAGAATACTACTACTGTACAGTACACATTTTCGCTGTTGGTGCTCTTTTTTTTCATAAGAAATAAAATCTGTCTTTTGGGCGCCAGCATCCCATCGGTTCCTCTATTGTATGAGGCGTTGTTTCTCGACAGTAGCTGCAACAAGGTAGTTGGTATGAAAAGAGTGCTTCGAAGGACCTCTGTTTCCGAGTGAAAGGTGAGTAAGCAATAGTCACAACCATCATCATAGCTGCAAATCCTATTTGTGCTGAATCTGTGTTGCGTCTAAACTTCCACATTTCGAAATATCTGTGTCGGTAATTTTCCTTCCACCATTTTGAGCCCAAGTATTGTACGTTTATGGTGGCTGTCCAGACAAAGATCCATTCGCCACTCTTTCGATGTCTTTCCACGTTCCTAAACCACACCAAAACTGATTTTGCAAATATGTCTCCGTTCTTCTATTCCGCCGATTGACATGGTCGCACATTGGGAATACAGAAATGGGGAAGAAATGAAGGTTATTCCTGTCCTGTGCCTCCAAAAGCTCTTCCAAGGAACTGAAGCTCAAGTCGATCTTTGCTCATTCAATTTGCCTCCAAGGCTTGCGCCATGACGCCTATACAAGTTCAAACCGTTCCATCGTAGCCCAAATTGGGGAAGATAATCACCCAAAAAATCTCAATAGGAATGTGCGTATTCATCCTGAGTCCGTCGTAGGGTTCCAAACCAATTCGATAGAATCATCCAGTTTCGTTACCTATCTAGAGCAACAACGTCATGGTCGTTGAAGTCGGAATTGGTACCCCATGGTTCGCAGGAATGTTGATGTGCGACAAAGAAATACAAGGTCATGAAAAGGGTCATTAGGATATGGGGGGCGAGCCTCGCTCATCACCCTCATTCATATCTGGTTTTTTTGTGTTGAATTGTTTTTCAAATCGGTGCGCAACATCTCATAATAAGATCAAATAGTTGCTAGGGGCGATACCAGTTTCGCCGTTTTCCTTCTTCGCTTGCCACCATCGGCCACTTACATCCGAGACTTCGAGGATTTCGTGTTTGCTGAAGCTTATTTCATTGGCATCATCGGGATTTGCCTCGTAGCTGTAGATAGCCTTCGCACGATAAGGATATTCTGTGGGCTGAGGGGTCTCGGTCGCGGGAGCTGGAGCACTGGCTGGGTTGGCCATCGGTTGTGCTGAAGCACGGGTTGTTGCACCTGCCGGCCCACCTGGGTAACCGGACACTGGTGATGAGGTTTCAAAGCCATTCAATTGAGCCGATGTATACATCTGCGGGGGTTGGGCACTCGGTGCGGTTTCCGACTGGCTGTAGACATTGGTCATGCTTTGGGCTGGGCCACGGAATTCACCACCTTCCTTGTTGAGGGCGAATTGATCGATGAAGACTCGGTGGGAGGCAGCGGGTGTGGAACCAAAATAAAAGATCCAGATAATCTGAAAGATGGTCAATAACGCGTGGATGACGCGGGACCATCAGACTTACGGCAACAATGGAGAGTAAGATGTGACCGGCAGCAGCGGCTTCCATCGCGCCTTCTGGTTGATAGACAAGGAAATTAACGGAGGATGTGGTCATGACCATTCCTGCGGCGAGGTAGCCGACAACCTAAAAATGTTAGACCGGGTCGATGGTGCCTGGAAGGCATAGTTATACTTACAGCAATGCTGTAGGTTTGGCTCGTGTTGGTTGCAAAGACCCAAGTCACGCCGATGATAGAGCATAACATGTAGGCGACGGTCCACCAAGAATATTTAGGGAAATCAGAGATGCCTCGGGCTCTTGATTCATCTGCAGTGCGATTGTTTTCTTGGACAGTTGCAACAATGGAGGCAACAAATGCGATCACCCACGCGAGCTAAAAGCGGTGTTAGTTCGAGGGCACAGTTGGGCGTTTATGAGAGGCGACGTACCAGGCTGATGGAGATTGTGGCCAACGCGAAGGGATCACCAACGATGTTGCCAAAGTTGAATTTGGAACTTCTTCGGTATTCCACCATGTTGTCGTATTTCTTCAAAGATGGTGAATGCAGAGATCCGTACGGGGGCATGAAGAATTCTAGGTCAGGCGTTTTTGACCCAAGGAGTTCGACAGAAACTCCGATTTTAGAAGTCGATGAGGAATATCGAGGAATGCAGCTGCCTTGAGCGGAATCGAGGCGGGTGATGGGATGGAAGAAGCGTCAAGCAAGACCTTTGCACGAGCAGGCTGGAAGCTGAACCGGGCGCAGGATGGCTGAGTCGGTGGATGGCGTGACTTGGTGACCAGTGAGTCTAGGATAGTTGGATAGCAAACGACACAGTCGTCAGATCGAGGCAAACAAAGTGGGCTTATTGGAGGGGCGGAATCAACAGGGAGAAGGTGACGACAATGAAAGGACTAATGATTGACAAAGAAAGAATATGTTGGACGGTGGTTAGCTGGGTAAAGAAATCGGTGATGCCTGAACGAATGAATGTGGTGGCAGATGTTGGAAGAGGTGAGGATTCGGGTTTGTGTTCAGGAGGAGAAATGATCAGAGCACTTGGGAGACTGGGAGTGGCAGTAATTAGCATTGGCATTGGCACTGGCACTGACACTGCCAGCACTTGGAGGTGTGCAAGGAGCAAGGAGTGGTCCTCGGCTGTCGTTAAAGATGGGAGTTAGGGGTGGTTAGTCACAGTTGAGGACGCCTGGGCCTACTCGTGGTTCGAGGGAAGGGAGGATGGCATGAAGGGCATTGGCAATTGACCATTCGATTTGGGGCGGCCGGGGGGCCCCTAGAGGACGAGACGGGGTCTGACCATGCCTAAACCAGTAGCCCTAAGACCGATAAGCCTTGGGAGGAGCCCGTAATCCGTTTCATGATCCAGGTGGGTGTCTCCAGGTGTCTCCAGTGTCGATCGAGGCTCGGGACTCCCATGCTCAATCACTCGTCGTCTCTAGATTTTGAATTTGCCAATCCCTGGTTGCGAGCGGGTTATTTCTCTCATGCAAGCGAGAATTCTGCATCGATGATCGACCATCTCAGCTGCCAAAATGACTGGGAGAAATCAAGGTGGCTGTTCTAAATCAGGCGGGGATGAGCACTCGTAGGCCACCGCGGCACTGGAGTACCGTTCACGCGCCAGCTCAAGCGCCGTGTGCCACCGAGAAAGCGCCACAGAGCTGGAGCAGAACACAACGCGTCCCCCATTCCTCCTCACTTGCGCCACACATCACCACGCAATTCGAGCAATCAATCCAACAATCAATTGACCAGGGATGCTGATTTGGTGATTCGGCCATGATCAAATCTTTGCTCTGCTTACGCCTCTTTGCGCCTCTTTCTCCCTGACACCCGGATGGCTCCTCTTCCGCAAGCAATTCTCCATGAAATGAAACC
>Ga0105239_10000947_pt1 | contig 40898 bp, 36 predicted proteins | sample KBSC44metaG_FD_92761 | JGI IMG/M metagenome (GOLD analysis project Ga0105239, IMG submission 92761) | Corn rhizosphere microbial communities from Kellogg Biological Station, Michigan, USA - KBS C4-4 metaG | ecosystem: Host-associated > Plants > Roots > Rhizosphere > Soil | place: Michigan, USA... | reverse complement strand
TCTATTTTAGAACGATTGTTATTATTATTACTTGGGTACATATACCAATCCTGCACCGTGGCATACGTATGATTGAGTAATCCCAAACAAAGATCAACCTCGAGGTCGCTTTTCAGCTACGAGGCTGTCCAATCGGAGTTTTGCATGACTGGCCTGTGGCTTAGCTAATCCACCAGATCTTCCATAGAGGTGCCTGGGTCCCTGACGAATCAGCTGAGGCTGAGGAGGAGGGGGCAAACTCCATTTTTCCCCACGCGGCACGGCGACTCCAAGCCCACCATGGCCACGAGAGCCACCATATCATCGTCTTAACCTTTTGCCTCCTTCGGTTCAGGGTGTCTGTATTATTCACAAAAGCCTCCGCCACTACACTACTGCCCCAAAAGAACTCCTCCGTCGACTGCGCCTCCTTCTATGCCAACTTAGCGTTTTAGCATCTGCAGGCGTATATTAGGAACCTTTCTGTTCTTGTTCTTCACCCACCGCTTTTGTATTCACGAGGCCGAATTGTTCCTTCCTTGAACCGGATCAGCACGAGCGAATACCTTTTGCCTCGCCCTCCACGTCTCCCATTCTGTAAGCCATGGCAGAACCAACAGAACAAACGCAGACCAAGATGCCATCACCGCTGCAGACGCAGAACCTCACCTCATCATCTCCACCACAATCCGCCTCGCCATCGACCGCCTCTCCCTCCTCCATCTCACACAAGCGCTCTCGCTCACCATTATCGATCGACCTCTCCAACATCCCACCGCTCCAACAGCCCAGACCACCATCCAACACCCTCTTGATCACACGCCTCGATGACCCGAAGATCTTCCAGACTGAGTCCCTGGCTTTGATCCGGGCACACATCGCCAGTGTCGCACCATTGAACTCGTTCTCGCCGCTGAAATCGATGCACCGCATCATCTGCTCGTTCTACGATATCGACTCCTGCATCGCCGTGCGACAGGCCATCGACGGCACGGCATTCTTGGACAAAAGCGTGGCGAAATGTTACTTCGGTGAACCCACACCCATCGGTGACGAGAGCCAGATGAGATACCTTGAGCGCCCGGACGCGGGTCGCCTGTTCTTCATCAGCCCGCCACCTTCCCCGCCCGTCGGCTGGGAGATGAAGACGGAAGACCCGCCGAACAAACAGGTCCACGCCGACGACCTGGCCGCGCAGCTGGCGAAGTTGGGCGGTCTCCAGTCCTCCTCCCCTGTCGACCACGATTCCTCGAGCGAAAACGAAAGCGAGGAACCCCCCTCGTCAACGAAACAATACTCCGCCGAAGAACTCGCCCGCCTAAAATCAACACACGGTCGCGGCGCAGTGGTCAAGACAGAAACCTCACCGACGACGGGCTCGTCCTCGCCTGGCAAGAGAAGTGGGGCCCGCAGCCGCAGTTCGACGCTGATCTACGACCCCAAGGCGCACGGGGACAGTCCCGGCCTGCCGGCGGTGATGCTTGAGACCGAGGATGACTCGGATGTGGAACTGGATGCCCAGCCGAAGAAGATCCTCGCGCATACAGAGCGGCCGCCGTTGGAGTTGATGGAGCATTGATTTATCTTTGGATTTGGATTGATCGATATTGGATTGTTGCACTTGGCTTCCTGGGAAGAGGAGGAGCGTGCGCCAGATGATTTCGTTTTTCTGTGGGCTCTGGGTTTTGGCGTTCAAGAGGTATTGACTTGGAAGAGAAGGGGCTCGTGTTATTCACGGCCCCCAAACCCCTACGGACACTATCACTGCTCGAGGAATGTTTATCCGAGGAGAGACGGCTAAGTCACATAATAGCATGGGACGAGAAAGAGAAAGAATGTAGATAACTTCAGCGAAAAGGCAAGCATGCTCAGATTGGGGCAAATGTCTATCATTTTGGGTGCCCCTCCCTCACAACAGAACTATGTATTTTTCAGACATAGACTAGGTCGTCCAAAGATGGCGTCGTCTATAGTATGAAATGCGCCAGTACTGCAAAATAATAATAATAGCAGGCTGTTGGACTGCGCTCGGGATGAGCGTAACCTCCGGGAAAACGCCGCCTGTGTGCATCCAGAAAAAAATACAGAACGCCATGAGTAAACGTATCGCTCTCGAGCGTCGTGGTCACCTAGAAATTTATACCCCTATCAAAAACGGGTTTCAGTCCAAACCCTTCCACCGTCGGTATAGTTTCTTGTGCTGCTCGAAGAACACCATGGTGCAGATCGTCTGTGGGCCGAGGCGGATGAAGCTGGGGACCCAGCCACGGAACATCCACAGGAGACCCTCCTTGCGGCTGGCCTCGGAGAGGAGGCTGAGGATGGGGACTTTGCCGCCCGCGCTCATGATGCGCGTCTTGATCACGTCGACCGGGGAGCAGATCGTGGTGGCTACAAAGCCTGCGGCGAGGGACGCGGTAAAGTGTGTGCCGAAGTTGTCGTGCATGCCTAAGCTTTGTAGACAGAACTGCTTCAACACGTCGTAGGAGGTCAGCTGCGATGCCGTCATGAGCAGCGCCCGTGTGCTGTTGGCTTCGACGCCGCGGAAAATACTCGCGGGCCCTTCCTCGCGGATCATGCGTAGGAGCCCGTCGAGGGCGTGCTTGTAGTTGCGTTGGGCTTCGAGGGGTTTGGAGGCGTCAGATTGCATGCGCACGTTCAAGACGTCGCCCGGATTTCCGGCGATGCCACCTAGGAAGCCGGCGGTAGAGGACATGAGGGCGAGATTCAGGAGAGACTGGCGAGGCTTTGGGTTCTCGGGGGTAGGTATCGGGGCAAAGCGGGTCTTGAGGTCTTCATAGACGCCGAATCGTACGGTGGAATAGGTGAGTTGGCGCAGGAGGGCGGCGGAGAGGCCTGCGTAGAGGCCTAGGATGCCTTGGTTGCGATAGACGAAGGCGAAGGTGCCCAGGGTGGTTTTCGGCGCGGAGGCCGTCCGTGTCTGGAGGCGGACTTTGACTGTAAAAGGGATATTAATTTGATAATGGTCCGTAGAAGAAGGTTTCAATAAGAACGGCATGAAATACCCAAGTCAAGAGGATGGGTGACTACCGCTGCCATCGATGCAGCGCTCCCTCCGAACCAGAACGGATAGTGCACCGCAGGAGATTTTGCCTTTTCGGGCTTTGAGCTGAGAGCAGCATTTTTGGCCGTGGTAGGGGAAGCGATTGTGGACATGGCTCCATTGGAGAAAAAGAGGAGCTGCAGGTGTAAGGATAAGTGAGAGGGTAGAGATATTATGGTACAGGTGGAATGTGGAATGGAGTTGGTACTCAGTACTCCGTACCGAGGGTTGACTTTATGAGATATTAGATAGTTGGACTGAAAAAAGCTTTCGGAGGCGTGAGCTCCGAAGAATGGAACTGGAGGACGCCTGGTAACGGATAGGGCACTGGAAATCGGCAAACTCAAGAAAATTCGATGACGCAGGGGATGTTGTTTCGAGAGACTGCTACTTTAATCTCGAGATGGGCCCAAGCGAGAGCGACTTCGGCCCTAGAGGTTTTCGAGATGGGGGGACATTTCGCCTCACTAGTCGGTCTAACCACGCTACTCACGCGGTTAGTGCTACTTAGTACTAGCCGTGCCCACACTACGAGCACTAGTGACATTAGTGCAAGATTGGCTGGCTATTGCTGCTATTGCTGCTCGTCGAACGGATAATTAATTATTCCTGACCAATATCGTGAGCTCGACTTTGGCCTCGCAACATTTTCCCTACCAAGCTTCAGTACCTGTCCTTCAAGTTTGGCCTTGCGCCTTCCTTGAGCCCCAGGCCAATTGCTGCTTCGCTGGCGGACACTGCACCCTTCATCTCGAATCTCTCTTCCAAAAAATGCGACTTCTTAAGACAGGAGCGTTTGTGCGACAAGTTCGATCAGCTCGCAACGCTCGCACAGCTTCTTGCTCGACCAGTCCTAGTGTCAGATGGGCCAGCACCGAAGCCGCTGCTCAGTCCCAACCTTTCCCAGAACAGTCAGTTGATCCTTCTCGAGAAGTCGACCCTGCAAAGACCGCCGCTGAATCTTCGTCTTCAATCTCTGCTTCCGAAACCGACACCTTCAAACAACACCTCCAGAGCCTAGGGAAAGAAAACAAGATCATACACGAGTCTGGAAAGTCAGGTTCCCTCATTCTAGGCAAGCCTTATGTATTCGACCAAACCACCAACGTCTCTCAATCCATCCTCGATCTTGTTGGTCGCAATTTGTACGACAATCCTGACCATCCCCTCTGCATCACTCGAAAATTGATAGAATCATGTTTTCCCTCTCCCGAGTTCAACCACTTTATCCAAGGAGACCCAATTGTTACTGTCCACGACAACTTCGATGTCTTGGGGTTTCCACAAGATCACCCTGGCCGTTCCAGGACCGACACCTACTATGTTAACTCCTCTCATCTTTTGAGGACCCATACCTCCGCTCATCAACATGCCGCTTTCAAAACTCTCGCTCTCGAGGATTTCACCTCGGGCTACACCATCTGCGCCGATGTCTACCGCCGTGATAGCGTGGATAGGAGTCATTTTCCAATCTTCCATCAAATGGAGGGCGCAAAGGTATGGGGTCTGAATGGTAACATCAGTCAATCCAGATATAATCGAATGCTTGCACGCACCCGGACAATCAAAAACGACCATGCGAAAATTCCCGACAACGAATTTCTCCGGGTGCGGCGCAATCCTAATTACGACCCCAAGACGAACCCGATACAGCCAGAGCATGACAAAGATGAGGTCAGTCTGGCTGTCATCCACCTCAAACGTAGCCTTGAGTACCTTATCGAAACTATCTTCCGTGCCGCCCAGGGTGCTTCCCCCGACACGTCTGCCGCGAATGAAAAGGTAAGAGCCCGCTGGATCGAAGCTTATTTCCCCTTCACCTCTCCCTCTTTCGAGATCGAGGTTGAGTGGAACAACACTTGGCTCGAGTTACTGGGTTGTGGCATTGTACAACAACCTATCCTGACCCAAGCTGGTCTACGTGAACACATTGGCTGGGCATGGGGTCTGGGGATTGAACGTTTCGCCATGCTCCTTTTTGACATCCCTGATATTAGACTATTCTGGTCTACCGACAGGCGATTTCTGAAACAATTCTCTCGCGGGAAAATTACCCGCTTTGAACCTTTCAGCAAATACCCAGCTTGTTACAAGGACATTGCCTTCTGGATTAGACCTAGCCCGGCCACAGGCGCACCTATGAATACCAGCCAAACCTCCCCAGGCGTGGCAGCTGCTGCAGGAGGTGATGCCACGAAAGCATCGCCAGCCGAAACTCAACCTGCTGCCTTCCACGAAAACGACATCATGGAGGTTGTCCGCGATGTCGCCGGTAGCCTAGCAGAAGATGTAACTCTAGTCGACGAATTCGTCCATCCCACTAGCGGTCGCAAGAGTCTTTGCTACCGAATCAATTACCGCAGTGTAGAGCGAACCTTGATGAATGACGAGGTCAACGCATTACATGACGAAGTTGGTAAACGAATGGTCGGATTGCATGGTGTCGAGTTAAGATGATTTGACTAAAAGGCACTTTTCTGCTGGATAACATATGTATACAATAGCCTCTTGGCATGTACAACAACAATGAAGACGAATGGCCTTCTCTTCTCTCACAGACACGTTGGTAGGAATGGTCATATAAAAAGGAACGTTGGTTTTTATTTATTTCTCCAATGCATTTACGGAGCATACAGACGGAACATGTTAGCCGTCAATCCCCCCTAATTTTCCGCTATGCTATATATACATATGCACCATTCCGAGAATGATGTCTATTTAGAACAGGTCGTTGGTGCCCAAACGAGATGAGAGATGCCAGCCCAGCAACCCCCCTTCCACCTTTCCATACACATAACATGACGTAGCATATAAACTGTACAATAAATAATTAGTTAGTGGTAGTAGGCCAGGGATAGCTTCCTATCAAGACGCGATGACTTTTATCTTCCCTCGCAGTATCCGTGAGATAAGGCGGTTGGTAGGCCGATTCGTTTGGGCATTTTGGTTTCGTCTTAAATGGGACGGGTACCCGGGTTATGTGTCTCTGGAGAGGATTGGGTGTTGATGTCGCTTGGTTTGGTGGACTTTCTACCCTGTACATTACTTTGAGAGGTTCTTTTTCGAGAAGAGTTGGACTCGGAGGCGAGCTGGTATAGTTGGATGTTATTGGGGGTAGTGTGGTGATTGTTAGGAGTGGTGTTGTCGACTTTTGGGAGAATTGATATGATGTGATGTGGTGTAAGATGAGATAAGGCCTTTGATGGAACGAGGCGAGAGGGATGATGATGATGATGATGTGAGAGAGCCGCGAAGCTTTTGAAATTTCCGATCGCGTTTTCGAGATAAAAGGTGTCTCAAATCCGCTTTTGGCAAGATTCGTCCACGTTCCGATAGACGGCAGTGTCGATTACCCAGGGGCATTCAGTTGCTCCTTTGCTCACTTCTCACACCCACCCTTACGAATTCTTAACGACACCGACCTTCGCGGCCCGAATGACCCGTCCGTGCAACTTAAACCCCTTACCCTGGACAAAGAAGATATCTCCATTCTCCTTACTCGGATCCTTACTGAAGAACGTCGCCTCATCCGTATTCGGATCGAACTTCCGGCCCTCACCCTCGGTCGGGTCAAACTTCTCCAGCCCGTGCTTCTTGAGCGTGCCCAGCAGGATCTCCTCCGTCATTTTCAGGCCAGAGTATAGGTTCAAGAGATCCTTTTTAGGATCGCTGGTGGATGGTGATGATGATGATGATGATTCTGCGACGGAGTCTTTGGGCACGGAGGTTAGGGCTCGGTCGAGGTTGTCGATCGAGTCGAGCAGGTCGATGGCGAAGCGCTGGATGGCGAATTGCTTCGCGGAGTCCATGTCTCGTTTTGTTCTGTCTTGGAGGTTGCGGTAGTCGGCAACGCTGCGCAGGTATTTGTCCTGTTTCACGGCGGCCATGTTAGTTTTTGCAAAATGAACAACCACTCGACTTTGGTCAGGAGAGATAGGTTTGGGTGAATCTGTCCAGACCGCGCGAGGCGATGCACATACCTTCAGATCAACGATCTCCTTCGTCATGTCACCGTGCTCTTTCTCGATCTTCGCCAGGTGCTCTTCAGCAGCGGTTGTAGGAGTCGCCTCTGACGATGCAGCATCTGCCGAAGGCTCAGCGGGTTTTTGCTCAGAATCCGTTGATTGCCATCGTCTTCCGAGATTCTGTGATGAATGATAGGCCGGTACTGCAATCCTAGTCGCAGGAGCGAACGACGCAGTGGAAAAAGGTGCAGACCTTCGCACCAATGCTGCTTGGGGCAGTGATGTCGACGTCAAGGATTCAGAAATATTGCGGGCTTGCCGTAGGAGCTGTTTTCGGAGCATGGTGGGTATTTGTACGGAGAGATTGTGAGAAAATAGAAATGGAATTAGGTGCGAGGTTTGTCGACTTGGTCTTGATGGTAGAATGTATTTCTAGTCGAGATAAAAAGTGTAACGAAATGAAGAGAGCACGCGAGTCGAATTGGAAAATGGATGGCCGACTCTCTTGAGCTCCAATTTTTTTTGGGTTTCGGGTTCAAACTCTCGGCCTGAAATCGGGGGCCCAAGGCTCCAAGAGTCTAAGGCTGTGCTGACATAACCGAAACTCTACCCAGAACCACCCAACAACTGTTAGGCGGCTGGGATGACGGATTTCTTGGATTGCCAGCCTTGTCTAGGTATTTTCAACTGCACCTAGGTTGACGAAAAGGCGCGTTTGTGCAAGTCTTATTGGAGATGCATATTCACTTTGCTCTAGTACTACTTGAATAAATTTTGCTCATTGATGGCAGAATTCTAGCAGGTCACCGGCTAAGTACACCGATGCCATCACGGCCAACGCAGCACATTCCTCAGCCTTGTCCAGGTATCGAACACAGCACTTCCGAGCCCATGACCATCTCCGGAACTCTCTTTTCCAGCTAAATCTTCGCTGTTGCCGCTGCAAGCGCTCATTTCCCTTTCCCGCTCCTTACGGATCGACGCGAGAGGCCAGCTGGCTGCTCTGACGGGAAGATAGAATGCTCGGAATGCCCAAGCCAGTGACAGCTGGTGTCTGGGCGCACTCGAGCTATGAACGAATACAATTCCTATCTTCTCCGAGATTTCCGGATCTTCTGTAGGAATTGTATGATCAAGGCTTTCATTTTGCTCAATCGGTTGTCCATCGCTGGAGGTGATCTCATCACGGCCGATGGCATGAATATGATTAGGTTGTTCAGCTGATGCAACAGCCCTCCCTATGGAGCTAAGAAGATTCCCAATTAGAGCCACCGGGTATGTAAATGGGTTTGATACCAATCGGGATGCACTATTAGCATGCTTATGCTCGTCCAAGAAGCGGTTTTTGTCAAAATTGGGCGGAACGAATCGGTCCACGACTGGGCGGTGGTATGGTTTGACATTCCCGTGATTCTGTTCTATAGAGGCGTCAGTTTGTTTCTTGTTGAATTTCTCGTTAAGCATGGCTGTCTTTTTGGCATGAGCAGAATCGAAGCGGAAAAGCGAGGTGAGAAGCCCAAAGACCGTGGGAGGGCGAAGCCTTGACGAAGCACCGTTGAAGAAAGGAGTGCTCTCACTTGTCTTTAGGGGAATGAAGAGCCTTTGCCCAGTATTAGTAACACCGAAACAAACGTAATTAAGAGGACAGCATCCAGCTTGACCAAGGGCATCTGTGGTGCAATACGTTCCGATAGGGCAGCAATGGCCGGGGACAGCACAAGCCGCCCAAGCCGCTGCGCACACAGCTCGGTCAGCTAAACCAGAGGTCGGAGGCGGTAACTCAGCCGTGGGGAGACTTGGGCTATCATGAGGGGAGGAGGGGATCAACGAGTGTGGACATTTCTGTTGGTGGTAACTGGCGATATCTATTCCTGTCAGCATTCTCAAACCCTAGGAGAATTTCTAAGACTTGCCAGCATAAGCTCCGGGGAGCGCGAGTGTGGTGGGAAGTAACAGGAATCTCATCTTGCAATTGCCTGTACGTTGAGTTATGGTGGTGGAAAGGAAATGGATTCAGGGAAAACGGTCGAATTTATAGGTATTCCAATAAGGCTAAGCCACAAGGGCCTCACCATTTGACCCGCCAGGAGCAGCAGCAACCTTTATCTCCTGCGTTTGTCGAGACAAAGGTTTGTTTGCATGGAAACTGTGAGGTCTAAAGTGAAGTCAGAGATGAAGGTTCAATTGAATGATGAGCCATATCGCGGAGTGCAAACTTTCAAATGGTTACTCATGGGTGTCAAATGAAAATGATCGATCTTTGTAACATGATGTCATTCATGTTCATGTGGGAAGCCTAGCATCCGTTTTAATAACACTGTGAAGCGGTGCCTTCGATTGCTTCGGCGGCTAATGGTGTTCTCAGAAACGGTGAGAGTACGTGCCTACGAATTCCTTGATGAAGGCAACATTTCTCTCACACCAAGACAGAGCCCGGGCGAACTCAATTAAACAGTGGCAAACTTACCCTAAGACAGCCTAGGTTGATATTGTACTGTTCAACCACTGTGAAATTTATGAGCCTCCTTGATAGTTTGCCTCATCGTCTAGGAGTCTGTATAGGCAGTGCGCATTTTTGGTATGGCTCTGAAACCTTGTGACAACCAGAAAAACATGGTGCAAGCTCATCTGGGTCGCTCAAAATAGGACAAGTGCTGAATTATCCAGGAGCTTAGGCCCTGTAGCGGCAATCACTTCCGCAGCAATTCCTTTGATTGAGCCAGGATCATCGATTTTCCAGTCTTCCCAACCGCGGAGATCCTTTTTGGCTTTAGCACATCCAGCATAGGGATGAAGATAATCAAGTAGCTCACCTCCAATTCTATCAGTGTATCTCGGACCACCAATCGCCAATGGTCGATATCTAGATTTTCCACCTCTTCTTTTGTCAGTATACCTGGGATGTTATAGTCAAATAACGATCCTTCAGGAATTTCTGCATCTTCTTCATCACTGTCTGCTTCATCAAGTTCGAGATCCTTGTCGTCAGCGAAGGTTTGAGCTCTATTCTTCGTAGTGTCTAGTTCTTTGTTGCTCTCGATGGCAACCGGTGAAGATAATATGGGTTGTCCGGGGTTGGTGTTGCTGCTGCCTTCAGTCAGTGCAGTTTTGCGGTCCCGCGAAGGGGAAACGTATCGCCGTTCATCAAGTTTCTTGCGATAGGCGTCGTCAAAGAGATTCCAATCATGGCTCTCTGGATCTGGTGGGCATTAGTAGGTGGGCATGCCAAAGAGGGAAAGAGGAAACTACCTAAGAGATGTGTCGGGGAAAAGCTGGCTTTGTATCGCATTTTGATACATGAGTGAATATAGTAGCCTGATAATCGATAAGCCTTTGCAGGACAATTATGAGAAAGACCAGGAGAGGAAACTCACCCATATAATAGTATTCATACTTTGCCTCAAGAGCGAGGGCTATTTCTTGAAGGGCACTGATTTTACCCCAATCCCAGTGTTGATACTCAGGATCATAACTGTTCAATCAGATGATAGGACGGCTAAATACAGGCTAGAGTCACTTACAACAGATAGACAGAGCTCACTGCATGGGGTAGAAGATCGAGCACCCCGACGGCCACTAGCTTGCCATCAATGCGATAGCACTGGTGGTAAGAGCCCAATTTTAGGGTTCTTCCACTGATTTTGAGCACCTTGCGATCTAGCCCTGAGCAGAGAAAGCGTTTGAAGGCTGACTCGCCCCAGCGGGAGGCTGGGTCATGGTGGATTTGGATCTGGTAATTCAGGAAAATCTCGTACCTGCGAGCGTTAGCTGACAGTGACGAAGACAAGCGTGTTCACAGACTTCTCCTTGGTGAAGTTGTCCCCTTCGAGATTGACCTCAAATTTGTGCGCTGGCTCGATTGGTTTGCCGCTCCTTTTCCCAACTGGTTTCTTGACAACGTTATACTCCGCTTTGTGCACTGCAGTGGGCAAGTCAAACGTATCCCGCAAACGACGTTTCTCTCTGTCAGGCCAAGTCAGTCAGTCTCCAATGCTCAATGCTCGTGTCACTCGCTCTCTACTTTGTGGGCACAGCATCGCGGCCAGGCGCTTGTATTCCGGGCCAAGGATATACCGGTTCAATTTATTGATACATGAGCGCTGATGCTTGTCAGCTTTGAAGTCCGATGCTTTCAATCTGACTCTGCTGTCAATGATCGGACCCGCGACGCGTGGGTGGCAATCAAATACCTGATTGTGTAGTGCGGGCAACATGATCGAGTCAGATCTGGCTTATAGTACAAAGTTCCAGACCGTCTCCAACCACGATCCATCAACTCTTGGTAGTGGTCTGTTCTCATGCCGTCACACGACATGTAGAACGAGGAGCCTGATTCGATGACAAAGATTCAGATCAAAAGGAAAACAAACGGGTTGGAGGGAAACCTACTGCCGGTGGCATTCTTGCAATAGCCACAAGAATTCTTCCTCTGGTAGCCTGTGAACGAAAATCATAGTTAATGCTGAACTTCTGCTAGGCTTTTTAGATTGGGCGAGCCTTGTGTCTGGAACAGCGGCTAAGAATAAGCACCTACCCATGGGCCGCAGCAAGGAGATGTCGTTCGGCATAGTAGCCGTTAGAGATGAGCCGGGGTTTTCAAATACGTCTGGAGTCTCCAGTCTGGTAGAAATGCAGCAGGCCCAATAATTTCATCACACGACCATTCGGATGGTTGACAGTGCAAAGAGAAAGCCAGTGTGCGAAGTCACCTGACCAAAAGCGGACAGGCAGAAATGACGAGTTTGCATTAGATATCGGTGTCGGAAGGACAACGAAGAGGCATGTCAAAGTGGGATATGCACACGACAGGGCCCAAGGCAACCAATTGCCGCGAACGGTCGGCGGGATTTGTGTTCCCCCCAGCGTGGGATTGCTGGATGCTGGACCTGTTGGCAGCTCGCGTGAGCAAGGAAAAGGGTGGGAAATGCGTGATCTGGAAGTTTGCAAGGGGAACAGAAAGGGAACCGAAAGAGAGAATAGACCAGTATAAACGTTGAAATAGGCACGTGTTGGAAGATCGTGTGCTTCAGAGGCAGGAGAGCGGCGGTAACTCGTGGTGACTGGTGGAGGCGAGGGCAACTGGCAGGAACCACCCTGCAGCTGCTGTGGTTCGTCCGTTCCGGTAAGACAGCTTCGTTAGCTGCACCTGCCTGCGCCGTAGACCAAAAGAGTGCGCCAGACGTGCGCCTAGAGGCGCCCCGCGACCCTGGAAACTCAGCAGGTTGAACGGGGTCCTTCTGCTGGGTAACTGCCACCCAACTGCTCCTGGCTAGTGGGTGACTCGCACTGACTGGGTTCTTGCTCTGCAAGGGAAAGCGCACTTGCTGCCAGAGCCTGCGCTACTGGCATGCTCCGCAACCATTTCTCAAGTCACTTTTTCCTCCATGGAAAGGTAACCCACTGGCTCCTGGCTCCCGAACTAATTCTACAACACTACAAAATCATGGCTGCTCCCGACTTTCAACTGTCTCTGCTTTGTACGTCCGACCTCGTCCCTCAGCCCCGTTTCACACGGGACTGAAGGTTACTCTCCTGTATTCTTGCGCTCTACCGCAGAAACCCCGTCAACAACATTCACCATGGGTCGTCTTTGATCCTCATCCATTCCCTTCCACCCCGACCGCTGCCCTTTTTTCTTCTATTCCTGGAACAGCTCGACCGTGTTCCACGTCCCTCTTCACCGTATCTTCACACATTCGCTTCTTCTCCCTCGTGACCGGCAGGAGATCACGTTCTTCTGTTCCCTGGCCCTTGGTCGTGGCGTAGTTGGAACCCTCCACGCCGGTGTCCACCTCCAACCATGGCCAAACAATTATCCATGGTCTCGCGCAGTGGTTCTGACAACCAGCGTAAATATCATTTACCGTTGCTTCTTTTGGGATCGAGACTGACAGGCAGACAGGCTACGGCTCAAAAGGCGAGAGGCTAGTTGCCGGTATTGTCCCTCTATCCTCAGACAAAACCAGAGTACTCCTCATTCAGTCGACCCGACGGAGCGGTTGGGTTCTACCAAAAGGGGGGTGGGAACTCGACGAGCCTACAGCATCAGCCGCTGCTTGTCGGGAAGCTTGGGAAGAAGCTGGGATCCTTTGCAAGGTCGAAAGAGACCTGGGCCACATCCCGGATACGAGACCCACTGGGGCACTGTCCAAGAACGCCCCAAAAGCCAGTTATCACTTTTTCGAAGCGACTGTAACCGAAGAACGGTCAGAATGGCCAGAGAAACACAAGAGAACTAGACAATGGTATGCCTACTCACAGGCCGTCCAACTGCTACACTCAAGACCTGAGCTGCTGGAAGCCTTGAGGAGAAGTTCGGTCAAAAAGTGAGAGACATGGAAATGCTGGACACACATCAAGTCCAAGCGGGCGGCGTTTTTTCCTGGAGCAAGCCTCCAAATCTTTGCATCCATGCATCTATGCATTAGCCCTACCTAGACCATTCTCCGAGCCTGATATTTTCTGGCCGGAATGCCCACTTACTAGTGGCAAGCACTTGAGTTGCTTTTTCATGGGATCTAGGGCAAAACATTATCGATAGACCATACAAAATACTCCCGGCTTTGATGCGTTGTCATGATGCAGCTAACACTTGAAGTGGAGGAGACAATAATCATAATGATAATACTACACCACAAGCACTATGACCGTGGTGCTGTATTCTGGATCGACTGGCGCAGAAATCCGTCCAAACGATCGCTATTCTGTGAGAACTGAATTGCCCAATTGATTCACTGTTCAATAGCACGATCTGGATTTCCTGGCTGGCATTGATTGGGGGCATACCAACTGCATGTGCATGTAAAACACCAAAAGTGATAATGATCTAGGCTATTGGCGATGAACACGGGCACGTCACAGCTCATATATTCAAATGCATTCGACAGGTGGTCACTGTTGACCAATAGAAAGCTTCATCAGCTAGAGTTGTGTGATGGCGTCGTTGCTCTCGATCTAATATGTACAGTCCGCGCCTTTGTCACACTCTCGCACAGCACCGGTTCTCGCCTCGGCCCGTTTTCGAATATGCTATCGATCGTGAAGGATCCTCCCTAATGCTCCAAATCGACGGGGAAGTTTCCAGCCTCACGTTGGTCGTTCCATCTGTTCACCCACGAGCTGGGACACAATGATCGGTATGCCAAATAAAACTGTTCCGAAGCTATTGTTAGCCATCCTCTGGGTCTCCATTGCAGAATGGGCTAGTATCTCTCTCTTGGCATACCTGTCTGCAGGGCTTGAAGTCTTCACCCTTTGCGAGAATGCACTTGTGGTAATCGACGTAGTTTTGCCAGCAATGCTTGGTCCTAAGAAAGGTTTGTTTTGTGGTTAGGGAAGGATCGGGATCTCATGGGCTCCGGTTTCTTCTGAGGGTCTGGACGTACTGGTTCTGGTTAGGGAAACGAGCGTCGTATCCAGCTATATTTCAACAGTCAGAGCCATTCCCTATATCGAACTTCCGTAGGGGTTCCATAAGGCCATACCGGTGACGAATTTAAAGGGCTTGGTCACGTTGCCGCCGAGCTCCTCGGCATCGGGCATCTCGATTTCGGGCATGTTGGCGGTGTTGAGGGTGATCGAAGCTGCAGCAGGAAGAGGTTTAGGTTGTCGTCGGTCGAAGGAGGCAGGATTGTAAGGGCCTGGAGCTGGAGGTGCTACCAGAGGTTGCTGGAGAGTGAGTGGTCTGAGGGATGGAAGGTCCGTTGGACTCGCCTTGGCATGCACAAGCTTACTTCGGGATTAACTCATCGCCGCTTTTCTAATATCCCACCTCCTCATCCTGAATGACGCTTCTGCTGCTCCTGTGGTGGGCTGACTTCTTGGTTCCTGTTACGAAAAGTGCACCAAGTTCCTGGCACGAAGTACATAGGTACATATCTTAATCTCTAATACCAGGTTATACCCATTCGTGGGCCATACATCCGAAAGCCATCAAAAGCGCCTTTGTTCCCTCAGCAATCCTTTTGGGGCTGCATGCATTCATGTAGCAAGCGAGATAGAATCCAATACCCCCTCCCCTCGTACATGGTGCAAAAGGTGCAAAACATTGAAATGATGTCCTATGTAGGTACATAGGTACCCAGCAGGTCAATTTAGCCCTGGACTTCCACCAGAGACCAGAGCCATACCTGTTTGATACCTCACCTGACTTGAAGCGTTTGTCGAGCACAGGGCGGCATTGCTTTTTGACCAATTGGGGCTCCCTTTAACGTAACCTTGATTGGACGCTTGGGACCTCACCTGGAGCTTCCAGTTTCCACAGTTAACCCTTCGAAACCACATCACGTCCCTCCTACTTCTTTGATCTGCCAGTTCTACAACCTCTCCACTCCTTATAATTACGCCACGATGAATTCTGCAACCCTTTTACGGATGCAGCCTCTCCGGGCAGCTGCATTCCGCCAGCCAGCTTTCCGGCAATCCGTTCTGAGGCAAGCCCGACCTTTCCACAATTCGAGGGCTATGTTCAGAGTGAAGGTGGGCATTCGTAACAGTTTTGTCACTTTTGGAGCTAACCGGTGCTATAGGAGGAGGAGCAAAGCGGTATGGGGATTTATGACTACGATTTCACGAACGAAACCCACTGACATGCGATTTGTCCAGCTCACACAATCACTCAGAGACTTAGGACCCTCAAGAAGATCCCCCCGGAGTTGCTTCCTCTCGGCGTTGTCATTGCGTACGTTCTAAAAGACTTGGAAGGATCGACGAATTGTCTAGCTTACACACACCTAGGTTTGCCTTGTTCGCTGCCAGTTTTGCGATGGCACGAAAGCTCCTCACAGATAAAACCCTCCGCCTCCACAAGAACCCTCCAAAGGAGCATTAAGGACAGTACTTTTGCCAAAAAGCCAGGCGCACAATGACGAGGAAGGATCCTTCTATCGTTGGGCCTTTCAAATTGCCAAGCATGAGAATACCACTTTGCTAGGACGTGTACATACCAAATCATAACGTCGTTTGATGTTGCAAGCAGCATGTCAAGCTGGGCCATTCTTCTTCTATTCTTCTTCCTCTTGTTCTTCTTCTGAGCCCACCGATCAGCCCCTTGGATCCATTCCTCATCTCTCATATTCGCCTAATAGGTGCACCTGACCCAATTCCCTACTCCGCATTGTTCGTCGTTGATGGCTCCTGTTATTGCCGCCTGTCTGAAAGTCAACTGCTAGACTTTCATTCGACACCTTCTCTCGTTAACTGCTTTCGACTTTCTCGCAGCACGAGTAAGCTCAGTTATGCCAGTGTCATGCCTCGAGGCTGAGATTGAGTTTCTTCGTTTTATCGCTCGTAGGAGTGATGGTCACATCTTCATAAACCATTCTTGAGTCGGCCTAGCTCACTCTAATTTTGGCCCTGCAACATCAAGACCTTCTAGACCCTGCATAGGATCTTCTGGCTTTTCCACCTTCGACTGCTCCACGGCTGCCCGGTCCTCATTCGCTGCTGTAGTATATTTGGCTAGATATCCTTCCTATTCAAACGTAAGCAAATGCAAGTTAGAAAAACGAGAGTCTAGGAGACGCTCTCACCTGTTCCCAAATAGCGGTCGTACTCCCGAGGCCAGGCTCTTCGGTTTCTTTCCTGTCTGGCTTGGCCATGGCGACTTTGATCACCCGCCCGTAGAGTTCGCTCTGATCCATATTGTCGATTGCCTCTTTCGCATCAGCTGGGTCTTCAAACTCAACATAGCCAAATCCGCGATGCAAATCAGTAGAGGACGGTGCTTCCGGTCTTGGAAGTGTGATATCAGATATTTCGCCAAACGGGATAAAGGCTTCTGACAGGGTTGCGGCTGTGACGAGTTGTGTATCAAGCCCGCCCACATAGATCGTGGAGTTTGGGCGATCCGGTTCCTCTGCCATGCTTGGGTTATTTGATTGAGCGAACTGGGTGGCTTTTCGTCTCGTGGACGATACAAAAGAACGTGCAAGGTTCTCGACGAAAAGTGAAGATCACGTGTCTCGGGCGCCCTTTCCTCGAAGCGCACCTGCCCCACGAGTTAATAATATGCACCAGAGTTTCAGCGCTGTTCAGTTCAGGGATGACACTTGGCCGATTGCGGGCGCCGCTGTGTGGAATATCGAACTGTGTCCCAAAAGTTGAGTACCCCAGAGGACAACCTGTTTGCTATTGCACAATCCTTCGTATTCCACTTTTCCTGCTTGTCTGCTAGTTCCATTGTCGAATTTCTACTGCATGTATCCTTCCTCTCTTCTCCCCATCCGCACCCTCTCTTAATTCCTCTCAGTCGACGTCGACATGGTGCGAATCCGGGAATTACCACGGACTGCTGCGTTCGCATGGAGTCCTGATGCTGCTGCACCATGGATTGCAACTGGGACAAAATCGGGAGCTGTCGATGTCGACTTCAGCAATGAAACCTGTCTGGAACTTTGGGATCTTGCTTTGGACACTCCTCAACAAGGCCAGGAACTGCAACCTGCAGTTACACTTCGCACCGAAACTGGGTAGGTACATTATCTAGATTTCTATCATCGTATCTAATCTTTGCTCGTCTAAGTTTCCACGATCTGGCCTGGACTCCCGCACAAGAAGGACATAAACGGGGCATCATTGCGGGTGCATTCGATAATGGATCCCTAGGCATCTGGGATGCGGACAAAGTCATAGTAAATGCACCCGATGCATCTCTCTTCGATCACAAGATACACAGTGGCGCAGTAAAGACACTCCAATTCAATCCTAAAATCCAGAACTTCCTCGCGACAGGTGGTTCCAAAGGAGAATTGTACATTTCAGATCTGAACCACTTGGATACCCCCATCAGACTGGGTAGCACCGCAGCTCGAGCAGACGATATCGATTGTCTAGACTGGAATAAGAAAGTTTCCAATATTCTGGTGACGGGTAGTAGTGGAGGCTTCGTTACAGTATGGGACATGAAAACAAGGAAAGAGAGCCTGACGCTCAACAACTACCAAAGAAAACCTGCCAGCGCAGTCGCTTGGGATCCAGAAAAACCTACACGGCTGATCACCGCTGTGCCCTTGGATCAGGAGCCGGTCATCCTTGTCTGGGACCTTCGAAACTCGAATGCACCTGAGAAGATACTTCGTGGACACGACTCCGGTGTTTTGTCGGTCTCGTGGTGTCCCCAGGATAATAATCTGCTCTTGTCATGTGGCAAGGACAACAGGACGATTCTATGGAACCCACAGACTGGTCAGGCTTACGGTGACTACCCAGTTGTGACCAACTGGACTTTCCAGACTCGTTGGAACCCTCACAATCCTAATTTGTTCGCCACGGCGTCTTTTGATGGCAAGTTGCAGGTTCAGTCACTGCAAAATACAAATCCTAGCAGTACGCAAACCGACCAAAACCAAGCTACCGATGGTGAAGATTTCTTCTCCAAGGCCCAAACACAGCCACAGACATCATCTTTCTCTCTCCCAAATGCTCCAAAATGGCTGGAACGACCTGTCTCTGTATCTTTCGGCTTCGGTGGGCGAATTGTGTCTGTCAAACAGGCAGAGCCTGGGAAATCAAGGGCGTCCAAAGTCACCATCAGCACATTTGAGGTCGATTCCAGCGTTGGAAATGCTACTGAAACCTTCGAGAAGGCCCTTCAATCTGGAGATCTCTCCACCCTCTGTGAGGAGCGGATTGCAGCAGCAAAGACGGAAGAGGAGAAAGCGGACTGGAAAGTTATTGAAACATTGGTTTCTAAGAACCCCAGAGAGGAACTTGTCAAGTACCTAGGCTTCGACGACAAGGTCGAAGAAGTGACAAACGGTGTCGACGAACCAAAACCTGCCGAGGAACAGAAACAATCCGTCAATGGCTCGTCTCGATCTCACAAGAGATTCCAGTCAATCTTTGCCAGTTCGGCAGATGGCGATTTCCTCGCCGAGCTCGCCGCTACAAAAGGCACGAAGACCAATAATCCTTTCCAGATCTACACTGGGTCCGAATCGGAAGCTGATAAGAAGATCACACGAGCACTTGTCCTGGGTCAATTCGAAAAAGCCCTTGACATCAGTCTGCAAGAGGATAGAATCGCCGACTCCTTCATGATTGCAATCTGCGGAGGGGAAGCGTGCATCAAAAAGGCCCAAGAAGCGTATTTGGCAAAGCAGGGTGATGGTCCAAACTATCTTCGTTTACTAGCATCAGTAGTAGGCAAGAATCTCTGGGATACCGTTCACAACGCTGATCTGTCAAACTGGAAAGAAGTTATGGCTACCCTGTGCACTTTTGCAGACGAGAAGGAATTTCCAGACCTCTGCGAGGCTTTAGGTGATCGAATTGAGGAGCAAGGCGACGATTTATCCGCAGTGGGCCGCAAAGATGCTTCATTCTGCTATCTCGCAGGCTCGAAATTGGAAAAGGTGGTTGCTATCTGGATCCAAGAGCTCAAGGAGCACGAGGAAGCAGGTGCAAGGGATGGAGATGCCTCATCAGCATTCTCGTTGCACGCTCGAGGCCTGCAAGACTTGATTGAGAAGGTTACCATTTTTAGGAAAGTGGTCAATTTCCAGGACCCAGATCTATCCAAGCCTGGAGACTGGAAATTGGAAGACTTGTACAGCAAATATCTCGAATATGCTGACATTGTTGCTGGTTCGGGTCAATTGGACGCTGCACAGCGATACCTTGACCTTCTGCCAGAAGGTTATCCAGGCTCAGATGTCGCCCGAAGCAGGATTCAACAGTCCAAGAAGAAGGTTGTTGTGCCGACCGCAACACCACAAGCTAGCACGACACCGTCCAGGACCAAGCCCCTTCCACAGGCCACGGGCTACCAGCCTCCTACAGCCTCGTATGGTGCTCCTACGCCATTAGCGCCAGCTCCGTCGTACGGCGGTCTCCCTCAACAGCAAGCTGCAAGCTCCTATGCACCACCCGCTCCCAGTAATGTACCTGTCAATCCATATGCCCCTGCTGGTGGATATCAGCCTCCGCAGCAGATGAGAGTGGCCCCAGGCCCTCCCCCACAGTCTTACGGCTTCCCGCAACCGAATCCAATTGCTCCTCCGCCGCCACGTTACAATCAATCACCAGCAATTGCCCCTCCGTCTCAAGATAGAAATATGACAAACTGGAATGACATCCCCGAAGGCTTTGTCAAACCTCCAACATCGAGAAGGAGCACACCCAGCGTCCCCAACGCAGTCAACCAAATGCCCCAGCCAGTGCCTCCGCCATCCTCGAGCACTCCATTTGGCAGTCGGCAGAGAGCCTCACCTGTTCCCCCGCCTCCTAAAGGAACCGTTCCTCCTCCAAGAGTGACATCTCCCCCTACTAGCGGGCCACCCCAGATGACTGAACGACCTCCCTCTGCAAGTAACCCCTATGCTCCATCGCAGCGGGTAACTTCGCCGCCCTTAGGTCAGGCAATGATACCACCACCTATACCCCGAGGGCCGTCGCCTTTCACTGCTCCTCCATCTCATGGCCCGACTGCTCCGAATAGATATGCCCCAGCTGGAGGCGTACAGCCATCAACGGCACCACCCACACGGCCAAATATTGCTCCACCTCCACAGCAAACCTCTTTCCAAGGTCCTCCTCCAGTCTCCAACCCTTATGCGCCGTCGCAGTCACCTCAACAATCAAGACCCAATCCATATGGACCGCCATTAACCTCACAAACACCTCAACAAAGCAGTGCGCCACCATTGCCAACCCCGTCACAGCAATTCACTTCAGGCCCTCCGCCTGCTAGCGGACCGCCACAGCACACGCCTGCAAGACCTGACACGTCGGGTTCTGGCAAGGCAGCTGTTCCTCCATCAGTTCGCAGACATCGTAAGTTTCTTGATCAAGTCCCATAAAATGTGTGCATTACTGATACTACTCCATTTTAGCTAAAGGAGACCGTACACACATCCCGCCCATAGCACAGCCCATCTTCCAAATCCTCTCCGCGGAAATGGCACGAGTCAAGGCAAGAGCACCCTCATCGTTCAAGGCCCAGGTGCTTGATACGGAGAAACGCCTCGATATCCTCTTCGACCACTTGAACAATGAGGAGCTCTTGAAACCAGACACGGTGCAGCAGATTGCAGAGCTGTCCACGGCTCTCCAGAACCGCGACTTCCAGCGTGCCAGCGAGATCCAGATGGATGTCCACACCAATAAGGTCGAGGAATGTGGCAACTGGATGGTAGGTGTCAAGCGATTGGTCGGTATGTCGAAGGCCACGCCTTAATCATGTTGGAGGCAATATTTTAGGGAGTAGATCAATGCGGGCTTCGTTTGTAGGAAAGCTGTGGGATGGGTACTGCCGGCAAGGACGAAGTTTGACATGAAGATATGACGGGTTGCATCACTGGGTTGACGCTTGACGCCAGACGGGAAAAGATGATCAATTTGGTGGAAGAAACATACTCACCCGTTGAGGATCGACGACTGGCGGACAACTCAGCGAGCGAGACATATCAATGAATGAAATGCTACGAAGGAGAATGGACGCACATCTCAGTCTCCCCCCACCCCCCACTAGACAACCAGCGATATTGTCTACAAAGCGACGACAATATTGCCTATCTTTTTTGGACCCGAGATGTGCATATGCAGGAACGACAGTCAGTCAGATACTACTACTAGATAGATAACAAACATGATGAACGAAATGCTTCAAGTTAAACTACTATAGTCCAGTTAGAAGGGTATCCTTATCAACGTTTGAGTAAGAATGGACGAGTGTAGAGAATTTCATTTCTGGAACCGCAGTGCTAGTCTCGAGAGTAATTATTATCTATTTGTCGTACAACCTGATGTTAAGACATGGGTGGGGACGGCTGTTATAGGGCTTGGTTTTCATTTCCGCCCCTTCATGATCGCAGGCTGAAGAAATAGCCGTATTAAAGATGCTAACAGTTGTTTTCAGGCGTCTGATTCGTACATGTCCAGCTTAGTAATGGGGCTTCAGATTCATTGCTCTGATCAGCACTTGAGCATAGTTCCAGTTGAGTCTCGGCGGGTGTCAGTCTCAATTGCACACTAGTGTATCGACACGTTCAGGAAAAACTCCACTGTCAGTTCTATTCGACTGGCCCATTTGAGCTGTTCCATGATGATCAGTGCAAGAACTTCTTTCCTCTACTTGGACGCAGCAGTTGTCGGGAGTGCTAGTTGGAGACTGTCCCCCTAGGTTTGGCTCATTCCCTCGCAGTGCAGCTCTAATGATTATTCCTATATTGAACGGCAGAAGGTTCTGGGTCGTGAAGCACTTCAGACATGACGGTTTTATGTTCATCAATGGCAGTGCATTTGTTCGTCATCTCGTTGGTAAAGCGAACGGTGCGGGAGCCCTAGCTGTGGGGAAGTTCCTGGAACTCAAGAATGCGCCCTTCAACGACCTAATCTCGGCTTTGAATTTGTTGATTTCGTTATCTTTGGTGTTTGATTGTTTATTCTTCAACGAGTCGTCGTCATAGTTGAAGGTATAGTCGACGGTGAAAGGATTGAAGCTCGAGTCCATCTTGTCAAGAACGCTCTGGAATTCCGTCACGCGCTCCTTTAGTCGGTCTTGGGAGAAGTGGGTAGTGGTGGAGGAAAGGAGGGAGGAAAGGTCGGCGTGCAAGTTCCTGAGGCGTGTTGTTTGTTGTGCGGTTGGATCAGACGCAGATCTATCTGGAGAGAAGTTGGGGGAGGAATTGGAGCGGGAACGCTGTGGAGAGGTTTGGGTTGCGATGTCCCGGTGGAAGAGCTCAGTTGGGTCGGAATCGACAGATTCAACATCATCTTCTTTCTCTTGCTCCCTCTGTCGTTGCAAGGTGGTGCTACTCGCAATGTAAGGGACATGGGAGACCACAGATTCGAGTTTGCTGTTGAGTGTTTCCAGGTCCTCTCTAGTTCCCTCGGCAAGTTCATGGCGCGCCTCAGTGAGAGATTGCAACATTGGTTGGACAAGATATTTGCTTGCGCCATATGTCAACGCTGAGATTCCTGCTAGCAGATATGCAGCGTTTCTAAGACGATCAAGAGTGACAAGAGGCGGGGGCTTTTGAGGTTTCAGTAGAAACTCGGGATAGGTGATGATAGGAGGAATATCTCGCTTGGGGTTGACTGTTGACTGTGATGGGATTTGCGCGGCGGGTAAGGATGAAGTTGATTGAAGTTCTTGTTCTCTCGTGCTCGCTGTCTGGCTGCTGTCGTAGATGGTCTTCAATTCTGTCGGCTGCGATTCTGTCTCGGCGTCGAGCGCTTGCTCTGAATCTTCTGATGTTATATCCTTACTTCCCAATGGTGCAGCTTCACGCCCTCTTGATTCATCTCCGGGTGAATCATCTCCGACCGAACGGTTCGGCTGCTCCAAGGAAGGGCGATCTGTCGAAGCGCTGGCAGTTGATGGATCTTTAGGGGAGGTAGATTGTTCTTTGGCAGAAGTGTAGTTCCTTTGCCATTCCGGTATTGAAGGGCCCTTGGGCGAGCTTGAGTCTGCCATATTGAAGATAATGTTGTCAAGGACTACACTAGAGCAGCACAGAGAAACAGCGGAAAATGGACACAGATTGCAAGGCGGGCGAACGAAAGACAATGAATTGCCAAAAGGTGCTGGGGCAGTTGAAGTGAGAATGCCTCGGCTGTCACCTTTATTTCTCATGGCTTCCCCAGCCACATTTGCACCCACAAGCTAAGCCCAAAGTAGTCGACGACGCCACACTCGCACCTGGAACCTCAAGGGGGGTCTGGAAAACAAATGCCCAGACCCTGCAATATGGAGTTGAGAATCTGTTCTGGTAGGTGTAACAATCTTGCAATTATCGTGGAATTGATTTGAAGAATATATACACTCCCTCTACCAATTATCAGATCATCAGCGACATATCACGGCCATTTAGCGAAATATCACTCGCGTTGATTAGACGGCGAGATTGAATTGGGTGATACGGATTTCAACGCGAAAACCTCACGAAGCAGTCCGACCGACAGGACGCGGAGTCTACTGCCACCGAGCTAACGGGACAGGGTCGTCTTAGCCGAACCTGAGCATGGCAGATAGAAGCCGGCGTGTACGACGTCAGGTCAGCGATGTAACTGACGACTTTTCAGAGGACTCAGACATTGCCAGTGGTGAAGATTATGACCCCAGGAGATCCGATGCAATGCGTAGAGCAGGCAGATATGAGTGAGTAAGCCTCTTCTTATTATGTCTTGTTTATGATGCAGCCCTGTAATCAAATCTGGATATGTCTCTTTTGTTCTCTGCAGGAAAGGGTCGCTACGTGAATGTCACAATGATGGCATTGATGCCACGTTTGCAGCATCATAAACCGTGACTTATCACTGGAATGCACTACGGTGTAGTTACGGCCTCCTATCCTGTGTGAAAAGAACTGCACATTCTCCTTTTCATCTCTATATTTGCTCGGCAGCGACGACCGACAGATAAAAACCCTTCCTAACCCTGTTCTACAATGTCTTTCATTACTCTTCGATATCGTCGCCGCCAGAGAAAGCAAACTAACGCCGGATTCAGATCTTCTGCAAATTCCAGCCCCGCCTCTTCACGCACACGAAGAGCCGGTGCTTCAACAGCCACCAATGGCTTGTCGTCTGCAACAGTCCAACGTGGATTATCATCGGCTGATGATCGGAGACAAAGCCTGAAGTTGACCGTCAAAGCCCCACCAAGCAAACTACGAGAAGTCATGCGTGCTAACGAGGTAGAGGCACTCCATGACACCTTAGGCGGTGGCAAAGTCTTGGATGGCCCTCGCAGCAGCCGGCGAACAGCTACCGCCGCTCGACAGACCGCCCCGCAGTCACAGAGACCAAGATATGCTGAGTATGAAGAAAGTGACGAGGAGGACGAGGACCAAGAGGAGGACGAGGATGAGGATGATATTGAGGACGACGAGGAACAGGACGAAGATGGAGATGAAAACGATGAAGAACCCACCGACTTTGATAGACTAGGTGCTGAGCCCGAGGGGGGCACGGATGATGAAGATGTCGAAATGGAAGATGCCCCTACTCCAGCTCCAGCGCAAGCCACGTCAAGACGCCATGCACCCCCTAAACCGCCAAAGATCACACTTAAACCTCCAGCCAAGACAGATCCCCGTCAACCAGCCAAACCAAAACTTGTCGTTACTCCTGCCAAGGTTGGCCCCGTCAAAACAGTCGAGGATCATGAAATGGAAGATGATCCTGATGATGACGAAGTGGATACCTCATCCGAGCTCAGCGATGATGAGGACGAAGACGCATCAAAACTCAATGATGAGGATGCCGAAGGCGAAGAAGAGGAAATCGAGGAGGAAGACGCAGCCGGAGAAGAAGAAGGGGCCGAGGAGGAAGAAGACGATGACGAGGATCTGGATTCCGACAGCGATAGGACCCCAGGATCGGGTACTGCCACACCAGACTTGACCAAATTAACCAAGAGACAACGGGGAAGACCAGAGGATCAAACTCAACTTATGGCTCTAGACATGGCACCGCAACAGAGAAAGGTAAGAATTCTCAGAAAGCTTGAGGTATATGGCCTAACTAAAGTGTCTAGTTCTTCACCGATGCCGAGAAGGCTATGAAAAAGGATGAGCATGCAAGAAAACGCAAGGAATTGACCAAGCGGAAAGTTCAAGAAGAGAAAACTGCAGCGTTGAACAGACTGGTAAGACCCTTTCACACTGCAATTGTATATTATTCTCACATATATACAGCTGAAACCTCAAGTCTCCAAAGCAAGAGGAGCAGCCCCCAAGCCCGAAACGCTTGCTGCCGCAGCTGCCGCTGCCGCTGCTGGCTCCCCATATGAGGATGAAGAATACGTAGCCCCAGCACATCCTATCTATACCAGATGGGTCAGTACCAAGGACGGGATTAAAGTCGGTGTTCCTGAGGAATGGCTGGGCAAACGAGTCGGCAACTATTTCGGTCCTCCGTTAAACCACGGCAATGGTAGTCTCATTCAGGAAGTGGAATGATCGAGGACGTACAAGAGCCTCCCGCAATCGAACATGGAGTGCTCCCATGGTGTATGGGTCCGGGGGAAAAGCCAACGATAGAATTATGGGCATGATATGCAGAGGCAAGCATTCGATCGACGTTGTTATTGTCAAGAAAATTATATTAGACTTCAACATCTCTGGCCGAAAAGCACCGAATTCCATACGTAGACGTTTGTTCGTAATAGTCGAGAGATTGGCAATCATTGTCAAGACTTGACATATGCGCGTCAAGAAAGAAATCAAGATGTATCCTGGTCCTCTTGCGGCGAGGAATTATTTGTTGTGTTGCGCTGGCCATTTAGTGGAGCTTGGTTCCTGATAGCAGTCGTTGTGTCCTGTTGCGACAGGTTTTCACCATGTCGTACTGATATTGAAGTTGAGTTTGAGGATCCCACGAAGCCCCTGGCTTGAGCTCAAATTTTTGACCTGAGCCAGGCCTCCACTATGTTCAAGGCAGTCCCCTTTCAAGCTGATCGCCGGTAGCCAGTCTGATGATGCAGGGCCAGGGCCAGAGCCCGTGACCATATCCAACGATGTCAATACCGACAAGGCACAGTTCCTTGATACAGTTGATGTATGCACAATTTCGCTGTGCACCTGTTACGGACCAGCTTTCGAAGTCACCGACGACCATATGTAGAGGGTAAGATGTGAGGTGAGCCGAGCACCACAAGTTCAGCTGCCCATAACGTATTTTCACTTCATATTTTCAGGATGCTTCACTTGTTTGCAGCCTGCTTGCTTGCATTCAACGAGCCACCGTCGGGCTGAACCAACTGTGCCGTTATATCAACCAGATTCGGACCCAGATCAGCTGCTGCGAGTTCTCTAGTAGAGGAGGTCGTTGTCAGCATACCCGATGAGACAGTCCTGAGTAGATTTCATTACTTACTCCTGCTTTAGTTTTTCTCGTTCTCGTTCTTCGAACGCAGGCTGGAAGGTCATGTAGCCTGTCGTGAATTTAGCAATCAAACGGCGATGAGAATCCTCGCGGCTGACTTACCATTTGCAATGCCAAATCCCACAACAAGCACCCAGCCAAATATTCTGCGACTCATCCTCTGCCTTGTAGTCAGATCGGCTCTGGTTGGCGTCTGGCATTGGTGTACAATCGCCTGCCAAATAGCACCCTGGTCTTGTCATTCAACCAAAGTTTGACGTTTTGGTATATCTCCGAAGTTTTCCCATCCGCGTTAATCTGTCTCTCTCGCCCACCGTAGTAGAGTGGGCCAAGAATTATTTCTTCCAGACGCGTCGGTGGCGTCAACCAAACACGCGACACCCACCAATCCACACCAGTTTACGAACTACTATCACTCAATCCACGATCAGAACATGCCATGGACAAAAGATGGTGGGTTGGAAAGAGCGAGGCTATGTGCCTGACTCAGATGATGAAGATGAGGATGTCGGAGTGGTGATCGGTTCAAATGCCAACCCAGAGCACCAGATCGACTCTTTGGTCAACACTCAGATCGGCGACTCAGCCAGTCCATCACAACCCAACTTCAACTCTTCAACGTCGGCCAACAATGAAACCACTTCAAGTATCCCCAAGCAAGGGGATACCTTTCTTGCTTTGCAGGATGCTGGTGGCGAGAACCACTCCGTCCAGCGATCATCATTCATCAATCCAGCAAGCACAGTAGCCGACCGGCTTGAGGCAGAGCTCAACAAGGGAATTCAACTCACACAAGAAGTCCTTGGGTCATTCATTGACCGTGATGATGACACAGACAGTCCACTCTCATCACCGCCTGATTCACTGCCTAATTCCCCTCGTCAGCATGCGCCCAGTCTGCGGACATCATCTTTGCCCTCTGCAACGGGTGGTAAGCTCGATATCCAGGCCACCATTCAAAGCCTGACCTCAACAACACCGCCTGGCCGCTCTTTTAGAAGACGTGCCCCAATACAACTGCATCCATATGCACTTGAAGACGCCAAATACCGACAGAGCCTGAAGGACCGAGGTCTGAAACCAGTTCGCACATTGGGGGCTACTCCAGGCCAACAAACCGGTGATAAGGCTGAGTCTCAGAGTGTCGATGGACAACCGAGTAGCCAAATGGATGATTCATATCACCAAAGCCCTCGCTCTAGTCCGATGATGCAAGATCCAGATGACGAATCTCAATCACCAGTTCGAGCCATTCGAAGGCCTGCGACAGATATCGATCTTGGTGAAGAGCTGCCAGAATTGAACGATATTCTCAATAGCAACGTCATCCAGCCTCCTAATGCAGCAAGAGGCACTCACCGACGACTTCAAAGGCCCAGGAAGGCCCCTCGGAAACCGATCCATGATGAATATCACGTTTTCGATCTACCAAACGAGAATGAACCGGCCGCTCTATTACGAAGAAGTCGACATGTGTTTCGAGTCCCTCCATCCCCTCCTCGTTCTCGAGATGATCTGTCATCGCAAGACGCTGTAAATCTTGATGACGACCAACAGTCCCAGGCCGATCCAGCACCATTTTCACTTCCAACGCCCCTGCTGTCGTCGGAAACGCGCCCTAAAAGACCGCTGAGTCGATCTGCTTCTCCATTTTCTCATATTTCTGGTTCGCTAGATATTAGTGATGAATCATCGGACTCAGCATTATCAGAACACTCTGATGATGAATCACAAGGCGTCCACCGACTGCAACGCAAGATCAAAGGTGTACTGCCTGCATCATGGCTTAAGTTGGATCAGAAGGAACAGCGGGGTGTTGAGAAGCAGACCCAAAAGCCCTTGCACTCTCCAATGAGGTCTGCCATCGAGCGAGGAGTGGCTAAACACGTTTCGGGAAGTCGTACTCGCATTGATCTTGCCGACCTCAGCCTGTATAGTGAGAGTGAGAGTGAGAGTGAGAGCGACAATAATAATCCTGCTGGCCTGCCTTATGGTAATGACGTCGGAGATGACCTCGATTCATTCATGGATGATGTTACCGAAGACAACACCGTTGATGCAATGCTTCCGCCCCGAAGCAGAGACAACTCCCGAAGAAAGAAGCAACAAAGGCTTAGGGAAGTGTGGGCAAATACGAGGAACAGATCATCCATCCGCGCTGTAGCTTCTCATAGTGGTAATTCAGGAGCAAGTAACGCGCGACCGAAAGCGAGCGGAGGGTCGCGCCCTCGCAAAAGATTGAAGAAGTCGCATTCCAAACCTCAGATGACTGTGCTTGACGCACCAGGATTTGACGAACCCAAGATTCCACGTTTTCTCAGAATCGCTGCAAGACGCAACAAGTCATCAAATCGACAACTTGGCCAAGATCAGTCAAAAAAGTTCTTCAGGCTTGCAACAAAGCAAGATACACTGGATGTGAGAGCTGGACTGTTGCAGTGGAAGTCTCATCGCGCTCAAAGAAACTCAACACTCCCCTCTAGCAATGTAGCGCACAGCCGCCCCTTGTCACCTCAGCCGCGTCCTCAGCCGGATCTTTCTGCCACTAGGCACAACAGAAACGACAACACCACTCATCTCACTCTCCTCAAACAAAGCACAAAAGCAACTCTCAAACGTGTCCAATTCAATCAGACCCAGAGAAACGCTCTGTCTTCCCAATCACGTTTACATCCTCAGCCTTACGCTCAGTCGCTTGCTGAATTCTTTAAACCTAGGCCAGTATCGTCCAACCATTCAAGTTGGCAACAGCCCTTTGATCTATTCAACCGCTCTCACAATCAGGGTGCAATCCCACCAAAACAAAAATCGTTGCCTCGTCGTGTTCCTAAGAATACCTCGAATATTCGGGACAGCAGCAAGCAGCAGGACATACAGTCGATTGCTGATTCCTCTTCAGCCACAATCCCGCCCAATTCATCTCGTAAACACCGTTCAAGGTAAGCTGTATTCTCAACTAACCCTTCTGTCTCCACTAACCTTCATACCAGGAAGCAACGCCCTACAGCTCAAATGGCATCACAAGGCCTCTCGCATGATCTAGATGATCACAATGACACGACCCATGGCACAGAAGAAATCAAGACTTTCCCTTCAAGTATCGCAGCCCTCGAACGTTTCACCCAAAACGGCATTCTCGCACATTTGATGGGTCATGCTCCAGGTTGTAAACCTCTCAGCAAGGAAGGTTGTTTGAGCTCATCTCATTTATGGGATAGTGGCATTCTCCAGAGAACCGTCGTCGCAATGGGCAACTTGGATCGACTCCTTGAACCAAGTGAATCGACTGCCCGTGTTACTCAACCTGAATCTGGCCCGGGTATGGATTTTAGCCAGTGGTCGTCAGCTGTTGATAACCTCCTGTTCGAACTATGTGCCGTCATCGTCAGAATCACCGAGTTTAATCCTGCCACCGCTCGAGTTCAGCCCTTGACCATCACTTCCTGGCGTGACGACAGCAGTGGTTACAACCCAACTGAAAAACACCATCAATTGATGGCTCGCTGCCTAAGATCACTCGAAACTCTTATTGAGTACATAAGTAGCGCTCTGTGCTTTACCAGCCCTGAACAGATCGATGACTTTGTCAAATCCGGCATTTCATTGATTGAGCGAACCGTTCAGGAGCTCAATTTTCAAGAGCATGCAAGAGTAGGAACGACTGCCTCACATCTGCTCAACGTGTTTAACAGAATCATCATCTTCAGCTACCAACTCACAAAGATAGCAGAATACAGCGGATACGATAAGCCGTCTACAAAGCAGTGCATCATTGCTCATGGGTCTCTCACACGTCTCGCTTGGTCAATTGCACTCAGGGAGGACTACGCAGGCAACCTTTTCGCTTTTCTTCAAGGCCTCACAACGGAGAGTGCGATTGGAAAAACCAGTCCTGGCGCTGAATTGGAAACTATAATCATTATCCATCACCTCTTCCCTGGCAACGTTTGGGAGGTCTACATGGATGAGTTTCTTGACCAACGATATGAGGACCGTGGCGCATACCCTGGAGAAATACTGGCATACACGATCCTCATTCTAGGATGTGTCTACTGTCTATTCGGTATCGAACAAAACGAGAATGAGTTGGATGTACAGAACACAAAGCCACCAAAGGAACATGGCCTCATCTCACTACAAAAAAGTCTGCCTGTCTTCCTCAAGTTCTACCTGGACACCAAGCACAAAGGATCCCAACGATCTGGTAAAAGATCTGTGCAAGAAGCAGAAAGAATGAATAAGCTCACTCAATATGGTCTGGTCACCTTCAAATGGTGCTTCTTGCTTGTGAGCTCCCTTGGCAGACACAGCGCCGATCAACTGCTAAAGAAAGTATTAAAATACTACGGTGATAACAAGATGCACGACCTCTTTTCACGCGAGCCTTCCCACGTCATGCCAGCGTTTCTAGCCCAACAAATCCCAGCCGAAGAGCTTGTTCTAGAGTTTGAAGACAAGGATTTCCACATATTTCTCAAGTTTGTTGCTTCAAGTCTGATTATCCGTCATCAACCATTCGAAGGCGAAAACTCTTCTCGACTTAGGAAGCTTGCAGCGCGAAAGCAGTCCTTGGTCTTCAGTCTCCTTCCAAACAACTCTTTTCAGGTCAAAGACGAAGAGGCTCTCACGCTCCGAGATCTTGCCGCTGTAGCGAACCGCTACAATTTATTCTCTACATTATATCACTATTCTCCTTCTGGCTACAAACCTCCTTTAGTGAACATTGAGAATCTCATTGTCTTCAGCGAATCTCACGAGGCCGTTTGTAATCTTGCTCTGCAATGTTGGGCCAGCATTGGCAAGTCTGCTATCGCTCAAGGGGGCAATGATGAAGGTTTGACTGAACTCTGTTGGTGGATTCAAGACATGTTTCTCCAGGTCACTCAAAAATTTGCATCCATTCCATACAATGGGGAAGGTACCTTTGCTGAGCAACGAGTGAACAGTGCCAATCGCGAAACGGCAACTCGTGTCCTCTGTACCATAGCACAGACCTGGACCTATGTCATCGAGCTATGCCCTGGAAAGGTGCAAGCGCAACTATTGATCAACCCTGACGGAATTTCCACCAAAAGAATCTCTATCGAAGACATCCTACGATTATGCCGTACCAACCCAGGTCTCCCTGATCACGTTATTGTTGAAGTCCTCAATGTGATCTGCAGCTATCTGAAGAAGCCATCAGACTCCTCAAACCAGCTGACAGAACTGTGGTTACAGAGCGAGATCCAGGACATCATTCGCTACCAATTCGATCAAAAAGCCATGCCTTCGGATGAGTTGCTAGCTACTATGGTGGATACTTGGTACTATCTTGCGAGTACACTAGTAGAAAACAAAATCCATACTTGGCATGATTATCTCAATTCGGCATCGAAGTTATCTTTCATGATGATGATGGATTTCCCACTTTGGATACACTGCGAAGGACGGTTCCTGAACAAAGCCTTAAGGCATAAAGCATGCTTCGAGACCGATAGACTCAAGCCCTTCAAGACATGGCTTTCTTCGATGCTCTTACCAAAGCCAGCATTGATATTTATCGACAATCTGACAAGCCGACTGTTGGAAATCGCCCCGGACACTCTTGATTTAGCAGATCTTGGTGCCAGCCTTTATCATGAAGGATCTATCCCTCTCCCTTCCAACTTCTTCGCTCTCATCAGATACCAACTGGCTATCACTTTGCACGTCATCCGTAGTGTACACAAACAACATACCAATCACGACAATTCAAGAGTCGGTGTCCTGAGCAAAAGTCAAACGCTAGAACTATTAAAAGCAATACCGGCTACGTTGAGTTGGACATGGAATTTCCTTCGATATAGCGAAACCAGAGCTAATTGGGCCACCTTTATCCACGAAGTGGCTTTGGAGATGACTCTTTACCCTGTTGAAGGATTTGAGATCGATGAATGGATGACGTCAGGCGAAATCCAAGGCCTTGAGCGCGAGGCTGTTCGTGTCCGACGTGTCTTCGCCAAAGCATTTAGCAAGAAGCGAACAGAAGCCAATGCAGTGAGCGACTTTGAGATATGTGTTGATGCATTCCGAGCGGCGTGTGAAGCTCTCTGCATCAAAAACAGCTTCTCGGGCAGCCCTTTCCATTCAGAAGCTACATTCAAGGCAATTATGGGAGAGTGTGTCGACGAAAAAGGCAGTGACCTCGTCGACAACCAAGCTCAGACGCAATTTCTCAAGGCAGTGCTTCCAGTATATATAACTAAAGCGCTCGACGACACGACCCCTGCGATACTCTTCGCTGTTCCTGTGATTGAAATCGCCAGCAGACTTATGTCGGCCGTGGAAATTCGCTTCGACTTTCAAGATGTTGGAGCAATGGAGTCATTCGCCGAGCTAGCGGTCATGCTGCTCCGCGCATCGTACCTCTGTCTCAGAGGCCAGGCAGAGCAGTTCCAGACACCTCTCGACTGGGAGGTCCCGGCAATCCTCCGGACAATCGAACTAGTTGCGCTCGCATCAATCGCCTGGGGTAGACTGAAACTCGCTCACCCGGAGTCCGAATCAATCGCGTCGCTTCAAGTGCAGGTGCAGTCGTACCTCTGCTATGCGAACGAGTACATATCGTGGATGTGGGCGTGGTTGAACCACCCACCCGTCGATCCCGAGTACACGGCCGATCGCTCGCGTGAGGCAATCAGGACAAGAACCGCCAATGATTTCGGCTTCTACATGCCGTACGCCGACCCGGGAGCCACCGAGGAGCTGGAGAGCCAGCGTGAGATAGTTAGGGAAGACCTCGAGTTCGCCGCGAGGTCGACCTGGCGTCGAAAAAGGCTCGACCAGGACTACGGCCCGTGTTGGCGGTACAAAGGTGATGAGGTTGAGGTGTTCGTGGTTGCTTGGGAGAAGGGATTCGAGAATCTGATGGCTGCCTGGGCCTCAAAATCCATACTGCAGGCAATGCAGTTCCTTGGTCTGTGTGTGCCACCTGAATGGCAAGTGTAGGTGGTGGTTGGTGTCCGCGGGTGTGTTGTGGTTTTTTTTTTTAATCGGGGGTGGTCGTTGCGGTTGTCGGCGTTTTGAGCTGCGGCTCTGCTGGGATACCACCAGCACCCATGATGGGCATACCAATACAAAATTTGTCTAAGTAGAAACCATCCTGTCTGCGTCGTCGCTATTGCCGTCGTTTTCCTCCGTTGCTTTCGTGCCTCGATCCAACCCGCAAAACCTCCCGCTCACTTTGGTCGCATTACCCTGGAGTCGCATGTCCATCTTCATCGCATAGAAAAACAACAGTGCCTCGATGTGGTGTCGCGTTCGCCTCACCCGATACAATGGCTTTTGGCGTATAGTGGTCGTCAGGGTCTGAATTACTGGGGTTTGTTTTCCGGCATGCACGGTTCCATGCATAGGAAGTTACATGTAACGTTGGTCCGGAGGTCCAGACAAAGACGGCCTTCTACTAGAACAGGCATGGACGTTGGAGATATGCATCTACATACGCGATAAAGGACAAGCGGGCGCAGGTTCACATTTCATTCTTCATCACAGCGGGCTGCAGGACGACAAAGGAGTAGGCTATTAAATCCCATCTACCGTGATTTCAAGTCGCGGACCAGATCACCGAAATGGACCTTTTGGTCATCAGCCAACTTGCCCTTCGTGTCGCTAACGATGGTCAAGACGAGGCTGTAGTTGTTGTACAGGAATTTTGAGCGTTTGGCAGCGTCTCCGCCCGCGCCTTTGGCCAGTTTGCCCAGGAGAGTCTCATACTCGGTACGCAGGCGGCCCAGGCTCTTCGAAATGGGCTCATCATCCCCCGCTTCAGCACTGAGTGTTAGGATGCCGTGCAGGAATTGGCCAAAGCGCTGCGTGATGGCGTGTGGTGCCACAGATGTCTTGGAAGCGTCGCTTGAACCACCGCCGACCCCGACCAGGGAGAATGCGGCCGCGGCACCGCGCGCATTGCTGACGGGGACCTTCTTCAGGGATTCGCAGTGGGCGTCCATCACCATTTGGAAGCGGGGCCATAAGAGGATGTTGGTGTAGTTGATGTATGAGTCTGCGACAGGGACTTTTCGTCGCTGGAGCTCGAATGCGAAGTGTTGGTTGAGGCGGACGCAAAGGAGGACACCTTGGCAGTCGTTGGAGTTTTCCACCAGCTGCTTGGTGAGTGCGTGGCCCATCGTGAAGGTGGGCTCGAAGATTTCGGTCACACGTCCAGCAACTTGGTGGTAGCTACTTGCCGAGAACAGTTCCGTACATACGGAGTACTCTGCACATACGTTGTCCACCAGAGCTCGGTTGAAGTTCCGGAAGGGCGTTTCCATATAGTGCGCCGATTTGCTGTCCTCTGCGAGGTATGAGGGCAACGCAGAGTCATTGTTGGTCTTTAGTACCTCTTCACGTCGTCCCAAGCTGAACGCATCATGCTGCGGAGCACTAGGTTTGGAGGCACCCAGTACATTTCTGCGCGCAGGAGCAGGGTCCGATCCCAGGAGGTCATAGTGGTCGAAAACATGCAATTGTAGCGACGAGAGGGCGTGTTCGTACCGACTGAAATGGCTATTATAATACCATTTCATGGTATTGACGTACGCTTGGCCTATTTCTTCGGCCAGCACAGAGTGGTTTCGAGCTAGAAAGGAATACAGGTCTCTATATTTCAAGAAGGATTGCTGTTGGATCACTTGAGCATTGATATTGGGAGACCGGACGGCTTTTATCTGGGCCACGGTGTAGTCTCTAATTCTTTCGATGGCCTTGGCATTCAGATCATCCAATAAAGGTTTCAGATCCTGCAAAGCCTTGACGTCTTCGGCCTTCTTCTCTTTGACCTCGATGAGGGCGGAACGGGCTTCGATTTCATTGAGTGCTTTAATGAAATTTTCATCAATTGGGCCCTCACTTATCGATCTTACTGTATATGGGGATAGGCTCACGTCTTCGACGGCTGGCCCCAACAGTTTCTCAACTTTTCGACGGTTATCAAGTTTAGCACTGAGTTGAACAGAGCGAGCTTGGAGATTCTCGATCTCAGCCGAGACTTGACCGAGTTCAGCTTTGAAGTTTGTAAGATAGCCCTCGACAGAGTTGAGAACTTGATCGCATTCTGCGATCGAGTTATGGAAATCTTGATATTTCTGCCTATTTTCCGCTGCGGATGGCTCAGAGAGCTTGTTGGCAGGTTTTGTTTGCTGAGGAGGCTCTTGCAGGAGAAATTCCTCGAGGCTGAGTCCTCCAAAGTCAATATCTGCTGGTCGGGGCTTCTCGTGCTTAATATTGCTACCATCTGAGCCAGGTCCGGTCTGCCCAAGTATATGTCGCAACACCTTCAATGGGTCTTCAACGTCAGCAGGCGGTCGCTGTTCGAACCGAAGAGATGAGCCATTAGTGATTCTGGGGGGTTGAACGAGCGATGTAGTGGAGGTGTTGGCACTCAGGTCCAAGGAGGAAGATGAGGATCTAGCGGGACCAGACAGGCCCAGTCCCAGTCGTTGCGGAGCAAGACTAGAGTTCTTGCGGGATGGAGCGGGAGAATAAGGACGAGAAGGAGTTAGTGAACCTGTTGGAGTGGCAGTAGAAGGACCAGTAAAGCGGTCGAGCCACATTCCAGCCATAGCGGCGTATCAGGTATCAAGGCATGGCTCGATATACGTAGTGGGTGGTGATATAGTTGCGGACTTACGACGAGGCTCCGATTTGGGGACATGTATGTAGCCACACGATGAGGAATCTTACACGTGATTTGCGTGATACACGTGACTCAAATTCCCCCCTCAGGCTCCCGTGACTTGAAACGCGCCAAGACTTACAGCCCAGATTGGAATAGCGTGTATCTAATCGCCTCTTGCCCCCGCCTTCAAGTTCTCTTGATCCCACTTTGCTCAGGACTTGCTGGACTGATATTTTACCTGGGCCTGGGCTTAATTCGCTGTTGCGAGTCCTCTCTTCCTTCTACTCAACCTCATTTCCATCTTCTCGCTCCCCGGTCCAGCCAGTTAATTTGCCCTCCTTCGGTTTCTTCATCACCTACACTCTTTACGCAACCCCCCCCATCTGTCACCATGGCCGACGATGCGCAGGTAAGCTTGGCTCGATTTCCCCCGCTTTGTGTGTCGGATGGCTGGTCGCAGTCGACTTGTCTCCATTTGGGGATGGAACCTATATCTTTATCATTTCTTATTCTGGGTTTCCACGCTTAATTGCTAACTTCTACTTCTTGTAGCATGAGCACACCTTCGAGTCCGCCGACGCTGGTGCCTCTGCCACCTACCCCATGCAATGTTCCGCCTTGAGAAAGAACGGCTTCGTCGTCATCAAGGGTCGTCCATGCAAGATCGTCGACATGTCCACCTCCAAGACTGGCAAGCACGGTCACGCAAAGGTCCACTTGGTCGCTCTCGACATCTTCACTGGCAAGAAGTTGGAAGATCTCTCCCCATCTACCCACAACATGGAGGTTCCCAACGTCGTCCGTCGTGAATACCAATTGGTAAGAGAATATGACAAATCAATTTTGAACAATGCCCATTGATGCTAATCACTTTGCTGTACAGCTCGATATCACCGACGATGGCTTCCTGTCTCTCATGTCCGATGATGGTTCCACCAAGGATGATGTCAAGATGCCAGAGGGCGAAGTTGGTGACAAGATCACTAAACTCTTCCGTGAGGATGAAAAGGATACCAGTAAGTCTATCTGACTTGTCCCGGACATACGTATCAAGGCTGATTTATCAACAGACGTTATTGTCTTGACTGCCATGGGTGAGGAACTCGCCATGGACGCCAAGGAGGCCCCTAAGTAAATGAGATATATTCCTCATTCTGCCGCATTTCAAGGGCCACTTCTACGTGCCTAATGTGTTCACGGTTCTTACGAGCAATACAACGTCAAAATTGAGCGTCTTGGTGTCGGGACAACTTGCCCTTCCAAACCCATCTAGCCGGCGAAATACTCTAACAAGGACATTCGTCGACCTTGATGGACCATGGATCTTCTGACTTGCTCAAAAAAGCAAATTTCAGTCAACTGGTTGCAATGGGTAGCCTAGCATTTTGAAATATCGTAGACGAAATCAAAGCAATTGACACCATTTATCAGATAGTAATGGGAAGTAGGCAACCTTTATCTGCCGTAATTCCGTTGGCTGTGATTGGTGCATCGCCAAGCATGAGCATGTGTAGTATGTACGGAGTACCAGTATTATCTGAGATCCATTCTCCGTGCCTCCTTCAAGTATCAGGGAACGAATGAATGTCTATTTGATGTCGACATGGAAAATTTGTCCAGGCCAAGGTTATACTAGGACCATGCAATCTCGACTGAAGCGACCTTTAAATTTTCAATTTAAACCTCTCGAGATTTGTATGTTTTTTTAGTTCAAATTGACGCTTCGTTCACCACAATGATAATTCGAAAACCCGCCTACATTAGCACCACATCTCTTCCGTTCTGCAATACTCTAGATGGACGAGGACGACGACCGCTGTAATCAATGCGAATCGACAGACTTCACGGTCGAAGATGATGGCCGCACCTACTGCGGCAATGGCCATGAGCAGGCCCGCGGAATCATTACGGCAGAAGATGATGCAGATTACGCCAGAAAGGGTAAAGTCGTGAGGAAGAAGGAGAGAAAGGCGAAGCAGAAGGTGTCGAAAGGTGAGTGGATTTGATCCGATCTGAGATGTGTTTTGCATCCCTTCTTCCCATGCCAACAAGAGCCGCATCTTGAGCCGATTTGGATGGGGGACCTACTAATAGTCCCTATTCTTTCAAGCTCAGGCGCGGTTCACACATCCCTGTCCCTGGGTAGTAACAGCAAAGAGATAGTACTAAATCAAGAACCACCCAATAGTCCTCCGAGGCCCCAAAGCATACCAACTCTATCTGCAAGCATGGCAGAACCTTCTCTGGAAGCAGTGCCATGCCCTGGTGCACCAGCTGGAGCTGCCAGAAGAAATATGGGTATGTGGAAGAAGGGAAAATTCAGGCATTATGTAGACTACTGACGACTTTGGAACCTAGGCGATCGTCCGAGATCTATGGTCGCTATGGCTCTTGAAGCTCGAACACCGTCTGAATGGCCCTGAACAGGGACAGTCCGAGAGTGATGGCGGTCCCCTGGGGATGTCTGCAGAGGACACTGATACCACCGATGCCGTCGATACCGACGAAGATGAACGACAGGCAAGTCAGAACAGTAGGAAGGCTTTGAGGAAAGGCCCGAGGTTGATCGACACGGTTGTGTTAAGCCATCTAGCCATAATCCTCTTGAGGGTCCCGCTCGAGCTAGCTACGGTATTAAGGTAGGTTGATGGCTTGTCTAGCCTTACAGCCGATCTTCCCCCCCCAATGTTCATCATATTAACGAGAATAATGCAACAGATGGATACAAGAAGAAGACATCCCATTCATCCGGGCCATCAGACACGTTCCCCAGGAAATGAAAGACCGACTCCCAAGCGAGTACCACGCGGCGCTGGACACGCGGCGCATGCCACGGGCAGACGACCTTCAACTTGCCGTCTATCAGCGGTCGCTCATGTACGAAGACTTCTTCGGCATGATCACGCCCCCAGTAAACCACGATCTTCTCTTCATCTCCTACATGCGCTCCCTCGCCCTTCCCATCGAAGTCTACAGCCTTGCCCAACGCCTGAACAAAATCACGAAGTACAACTTTGCTTACCAAGACCAGGACCAGGATCCAGATGGAGAAGAAGTATCAGAAACGACTCCTCGGCCCCGTCGCCATGCGACCAGCTATCCCGAGGCACAGATCATCTCGCTGGTGGTGGCGGCCACTAAGCTTCTGTACCCCTTTGACTCAGATGCCGTGCCTCGACACCCTAAATCTTCCAATGATCTCGCGACACTACGCTTAGACTGGTCTGCATGGCTTGAGGCTAAGACCGAGATGGAGACGGCTTGTCGTCAAGTTGGCCCTGATGGTAGCGAAGAGGTCTTACAACGCGGATCAGAGATGGCCGTGACGGACCAAGACGTTCTCAGGATGAATGACGCCCAACTCGACCAGTATCTGGATTGGTACCAACGCATGTGGTTGAACCCCACAGCAGCAAGTACCACCGCAGCAACCGGGGCCAGCGAGCCAGGATCCCAAAGCCAGAGCCAGAGCCAGAGCCAGTCACAGGCTCAAGAGCCCAACACCATCGGCCAAGCAATCCTAAACCTCTTCCCCCTCCACTCCATTTCATCCGCCCCACGAACCCGCGTAGAGCATGCGTCAGCAGCCCAAAATCGGGAATCACTCCTGCACGCACGCATCGAGCGCGTTCAAGCCTCACTGAGCCCCATCCGCGCGATCCCACCCACAGAAGAAGAAGAAGAAGAAGGAGAAGGAGAAGGAGAAGAGGCAGAAGAGGCAGAAGAGCATGCAGCACCTCGCACGCCGCTCGGGAAGCACATCCTCCGGCCCGGCGCACACTACCCTCGCTACCCAACGGAAGAATCACTCAGTCCCGGTTACAGCGGGAGCTACCACGCAACAGCGGCAGCGATATTCCACGAGGAAGCCGCACAGGTGGCGTGTCTCAGCGTGCCGGCGCTGTTGCGCGCGGTCGTCCGGACGGAGAACTTGATTGAGGCGTGGCGGAGGGAGAGGAGGCGCGAGGATCACTTTCACTCTCCCTTCGCGTCGATGGCGGCAGAAGTAGTAGTAGAAGAGGAGGAGGAGGGCCGGGAGGGTTCTGAGCCGCGTCGACCACCACCACCGCGACCGGCGACCGGCTCCAGACTCGTTCCTCTCCCTGCTGCTGCTGCTGCTGCTGCTGCCGCCGCCGCTGCTGAGAATCCGTCGTCGAGCGCCGCCCTGGTTAGGGGCCTGGGAGGGTTGGAGCTCGAGGATTTCCCGGGGTCTTCGGCGGCTTTCGTTGCTGGGGCTGGGGCTGGGACTGGTGTGGGTGGAGGTCGCGAGGGCGATGGGGAAAGTGAACGGCATCGTGACCGGGTGGACGAGGAGCACTACGACGACGACGACGACGACGACGACGACGACGATAACGATGATGGTGAAAGAGACATTGAGATGGAAATGGCCATGGAGTAATTACCTAATTACCAGAGC
>Ga0105239_10000946_pt1 | contig 40900 bp, 28 predicted proteins | sample KBSC44metaG_FD_92761 | JGI IMG/M metagenome (GOLD analysis project Ga0105239, IMG submission 92761) | Corn rhizosphere microbial communities from Kellogg Biological Station, Michigan, USA - KBS C4-4 metaG | ecosystem: Host-associated > Plants > Roots > Rhizosphere > Soil | place: Michigan, USA... | reverse complement strand
GAGGACAGGATCACACTCCGCCCCAGCAACGGACTGGGCAGCGATACCCTGATCAGCTCGAAGACCATCGGCCTGAAGAAAAAAGACTCCGTCTTCCGTAAGCTGTCCGGATCCGATTGGCGGCTGCTGCTGGAAGCAAATTATACCTGGCGGCAGTTCACTTTCGGACTTCAGTACCAGCAAGGGCTAAAAACCATCCTGCCGGCAAACACCAGCGGCCCGAAAAGCACGAACAAGAACTCCTCTTTCAGTATCCACGTCTACTACGGGATATGGGATCAAAACCGAAAGAGCAATTGACCCCTCCGCCCCGGCTCATCACCGACCAAACCCTGATCCCGCAACCCTGCGGGCCGTCGCCGGCCAATCAATGTCCGCGGGCCGGCTCACCCCCTCCGCCCCGCAACCCACTGCCGGATGGAAAAGATATGCAGCGAATACGCCAGCGGCACCAGAAACCCCGGCAGGTAGATCAGCGGAAAATGCGCCAGCACCCCCGCGTCAGGCTGACCGGGAAACCTGCGCAGCGGCGTAGGCATCGAAAGAAATGCAATACTAACCACATTCACCAGCATAAGCAGCCCGAATATATTGTAAGCAAGCACCACCCACGAAGGCCAGGATTTTTTGACAAAGGCAAAATACCCCACCGGTATAGCCAGCAGCCCGACGAGTATATCAAAATTGCGGCCTTCAAAACTCAGCTGCACCGGCAACACCCCATTGTGCACCAGCGTCCACAGACCAAGTTCGACCAGGATCCGGAAGGACTGCAGATATACCAACCACTGCGGCCTGATGCGATGGATCAGATATTTTCCCGTTTTCGACCGGGCAAACAACAACACGACCGGCAGGGGGATCAACGATGCCAGGGCCATTCGGGGAGGCAGCGCGGAAAAGTCGGCGAAATAACCGTTCGAAGACAAAACGCCGAGTAATAACAGCCAAACTGCCAGCAGAAAATACAGCCGGCGAAAAATGACCTTCCGGCGCGCTAGTTCCGGAGCCCCGGGCATAACGGTAAAACTTGAACTGGACATAATAATAAAATAAGACTACAAAGTTCCACACCCCCTGCGATCCGTCAGATAACCAAAATTGCTATTTTCGGATTACTGAGAAGATTTCTATGGATCATATCCCGCCATCGCTGACCAACGAGGCGGAAACGGCCCCCATGTTTGCCGCTTTCACACAGCTGGAATCCCATAGAACCAGGGTATGTTTGTATTGTCAAACGGATCATTGATCATTCACACCTTAAAAAGAAAAAAAATGGCAACGACAACTGCAACAAAGATCACCGTAGAAACCACCGTAAATGCTCCAGTCGAAAAAGTCTGGAACATCTGGTCGGCTCCCGAGCACATTACCCGGTGGAACTCCCCATCAGAAGACTGGCACACGCCCCGCGCCGAGAACGACCTGCGCCCCGGCGGCAAATTTCTCGCAAGAATGGAAGCCAAAGACGGCAGCTTTGGTTTCGACTTCGGTGGGGTATACGACACCGTGAAAGAACACGAGCTGATCGAATACACCATCGGCGACGGCCGGAAGGTATCGGTAAAATTCGAGGGCAAAGGCAACGAAACCCGCGTGACAGAAACCTTTGAAGCAGAAAGCATAAATCCCATCGAAATGCAAAGAGGCGGATGGCAGGCCATCCTCGACAGCTTTAAAAAACACACCGAAAGGCAACAGTGACTAACCGAAGGGAAATTAGGGGTTTTTACTGTTGGCGCAACCGACGAAGAGCGCTAACTTAGGCCTGCTATGTTATCATCCATTACCAATTCTCCCTTGCTGGAGACGATAATTTGCCTTATTCTCGTCTACGCGCTGCTAAGCCTGCTGGTCGGCACGATTACGGAAATGATCAATAATTGGAAGAACGAGCGTGGCCGGATGCTGTTCGAAGGCATTGTCAGGATGTTTGCCAACGGCGCAGACGTCAATTTCGGAGAGCTGTTATACAAACATCCGATGGTAGCCGCGATCTTCAAAACGGCCGACCGGCCGCCGATGTACATCAGCAATTTCATGTTCAGCCAGGCCCTGATAGACACGATCGTCAACCACGGCAGAAAATTTATCAGGGACGAGGACACCTTCAAGCTCTTTCAGGCTGGCGTCAACAACATGAAGGGCGACGGCGACCTAAAGATCATGCTGATCAACATGATCGAAAAGAGCGTCTCTTACAGCGGCGGCTACCCGGGGAAAGTGCTGACAATGCTCGACCAGCAGATACAACAGTGGTACAAGGACCAGACGGACCGGATGACCGGCTGGTTCAAAGACCTCATGCGACGCAGGGTCCTGCTCATTTCGATATTTGTTACGCTGGTTCTCAACGTAAACAGCATCCACCTCTTCAAGACCATATATACAAGTCCGACCCTGCGAAGCCAGCTGACACCCATCGCAGAACAGATCGCCGACAACTACTCCAGATCCAAACAGGACACGGCGATCTCCGCACTGCAGCAGACCTATAAGGCCGTAGCCATGAGTCATCTCCAAAAAGGGAACGCCGATTCGGCCTTCGGTGTCCTGAATAAGGCAGTTACCACCCTGGACAGCCTCCAGCGGCACCACGACTCGGTTGGCGTAAACGACCTCCAGCAGATATCCGACCAGTTGGGAGAACTCGCGGCTCTCCACATTCCCATCGGCTGGCACAAGGGCGTACCGCCACTGAGCATCGACACCGCCACGATCGATACTGCGACAAAAGATAGCGTACACGTTAGAGGCGGAAAATGGGTAAAGAAAGGATCCGGCAGGGGAATACAACTGCTCTGGTACGTGATCGGCCTCGCCATAACGGTCTTCTCCATCAGCGCAGGTGCCCCTTTCTGGTTCGACATGCTGCTCAAACTGGTAAATGTCCGCCGGGCAGGGAAAAAACCGGAGTAAATCCGCTGCGATCCTTCACGAGCAACCCGCCATCCTTTGCCGGCAACCCGCGACCAAACACCGGCAACCCGCCGTACCAACCCCTCATTTACTCCATAAATTATTATTTACCACCCGGTCGATCACCTGGTCCCGATAGTTGCGGCTCACGGGGATACGATGCGTCCCGATACGGATCTCATTGCCGTCAATAGAGTCGATCCTTCCGATAGGCACGATATACGACTTATGGACCCGGATGAACGCCCTGCTGTCAAGGTTCTGCTCAATATTCTTCAGGTACAGCAGAGTAAGATATTTTCCCCGGGAAGTGTAAATGGCGACATAATTCTGCAGCGCCTCGATATATAAAATATCGGAGAACTGGATCTTCTCGAACTTATTGCTGCACTTGATAAAGACGAAATCCTCCCCCCGCTGAAGGGTCCCCGGCTGAGAGGCTTCTGACTGTAGTGCAAATAGTCCAGCACATTCAGCTGAAAACCATCCAACGCATATTCCGAAAAAGCGGTGGTAATAATGACCGTCGTCCAGCAGTTTGCCCAGCTCCAGCAACTGCTGCCGCCGCCGTCACCACGACACACCCGGTCAGCCAGGCAATATAGGATACGAACCTGTTCCTGTCAAGATACCGCGGCATCAGCCCTAAAGGTTAAAACAGACGCATACCGTGCTCGCCACCACATAAAAGATATATTTGAAGAACAGCGGCGAGTAAAAAATGACGACAGCTGTCTTAAAGGGATTCCCCAAAGCGATAGCCCACCAGCAATAGTGATATACTGCCCAGAACAGCAGGTGGTGCAGCTTGTATCTGAAAAAAAAGTTCTCTATGAAATATACGCAAATTCCCGGGCAAGCCCGGGAATCGCTATATGAAAGTATCGGAATAATTGATGAAATGCAGCTATCGCAGCATCACAGTCTATTGCATACTCGAACCGGCGTCACCCATGCCCTGCGAGTTCATATCCTTCCGCTTGAAGATGTTCAGGTCCATTTTCCCAAAACGATATGTAAATACCGCCCTGAACAGCTGGGGGTCCTTAAGACGGTCATACTCCTGCGCAAAATATTGACTCGAGCTGTACTGTTTGGACCAGCGCGTGCGGAACACGTCGCTCATGCTCAGAGTAATAGACGCGGCATTGTTCTTCAGGAAGCTCTTCTTGACCGCAATATCGACACCTCCGAAAGGCTTGATATATCCCTGCGCCGCGCTTTGTAAGGTCTGTCCCGGAGGGCCAAACTGCTGCGGCTGCTGGTTGGCCGGAATATTCGTCTTCGACTGGTAAATGGCCGTCAGCTGAATGGTGAAATTTTCAGGCAGCTTGAAGTTACTGTTGAACTTCCCAAACCAGCTCCACAGCGCATCCTGCGACGGCTGCTTCAGGTTTTCCGTGTTGATATGAGAATTATAAACATTGATATTCAGCGAAATGTCCCACCAGCGGGTAATTACATTGGTCGAAGTGACCTCACCGCCCACAGTGTACGCGCTGTTCGCATTCTCATAGGTGTTGATCAGTATCGGCTTGCCCGCGGGATTTAAAGCGCTATCCTGGTAACGCGTGATCAGATTCGAGGTATGTTTATAGTATCCCGATACCAGCAGGGTATTGCTGTGTGGGAAGGTCTTCATATACGACAGTTCGAAAGAGTTCGTAAACTCCGGCACCAGGTCGGGATTACCACGGGTGATGTTCAGCGTATCCGAGTAGTCCGTAAAAGGAACCAGCTGGAAGAAGCCGGGTCTGTTGATCTTACGCGTCGCGCTCACCTGCAGCTCCTGGTTACCCTTAAACTTTTCGCTCAGGAATACCGACGGGAAAAGACTGGTCGGATAGGAGTTATGGAAATGCTGGTTAAAATTGCGCAAATCGCCCGAATAACTCGAATTCTCACCCCTGAGCCCCAACGCATAGCTGAAATTCCCAATACCGCTGGTGAGATTCACATAAGCCGCATACACATAGTTGTTGCTGCTGTAATCGCTGATGCCCAGCGGACTTGGGACCTCGTTCCCTTTGGCGTCCAGCGGAAAGGTAGAGTTGTAGTTGTCCAGCTTTTGAATGGAAGCGCGGAGACCAGCCTCCAGTTTGGTCTTTGGAGTCAGCGGATTGGTATAGTCCGTCTGGAAGGTCCAGAAGGATGGCTTCGCAGAGCCTATTGTCTTCTGCAAACCCGTCCCATTCGGGATAGTGCGTGCCGAATCCTTGAAATAATTCGTCGTATACAACGAGCTTGCTTCGCCGTTGACCCCAAAATACGAACCATCGACCGTTATCTGATGGCCATCCTTCGCAAACGAATGTTTCATGCCGAACTGCGCCCCGTTAACGTCAAAAGTTCTATCAGAAAGACTGTTTCGGATGGACCAGTTGGTCACATGATAATTCTGTGCGATACTGTCCGTCCGAATATCCGAAACATCGGTTGGCTTGAAATTGCCATGTACTTTAATGTACGAAACAGAGAACGTTGTCTTATTAGTCACAAACCAGTCCACACCGACCTGCCCGAACATAAAATGTCCTTTGTTCCGCTGCAGGTCGTCCTGCAACAGATGGGTGGTCGTATCGGACAGGTAGGTCGTCCGGTCCGTAGTACCGATGGTCCTGTTGTTCATCGCGTTGTACATTCCATTGGCAGTAAAGTTGACCTTGCCGCTCCGGAGATTGAACCCGGCAAGCACGTTGGGCTGACCATGCGAGTCCATCCCCGCGTTGATATTGCCGTTGTAACCCTGCTTTCTGTTCTTCTTCAGAATGATATTCAGTATACCCGATCCACCACCGGACGCATCATACTTCGCAGAAGGATTGGTCATCACTTCCACGCTCTCGATAGCATCCGCAGGAATCTGATCCAGTGACAGGGTCGTTGGACGCCCGTCCACAAAAATGGTCGGGCTCGCCCCGCGAAGGCTCACATTCCCGTCGATATCCACATTGACAGATGGCACGTTACGCATCACGTCTACCGCCGTCCCACCCGTGCTGACGATATTCTTGTCGACATTGAACACTTTTTTGTCGAGCTCCAGCTTCATTGCGGGGCCACTGGCTTTGACAGTCACTGCACCCAGCTCTTTGATGTCGCTGGCCAGCTTGATCGCACCCAGGTCCTTTTCAAAAGAAGGCAGATTGCCCATCGGGTTGTTGTTCTGGGCACCGGGCTTTGCCGCCGCCTGCTGGGGAACGATCATGACATTCACGTCCTGGGTCTTATATCCCGTCGCAGAGATACGCGCTACCATCGGAGTAACGATCGGAAGATCCTCGAAGTCGAACTCGCCGTTCGCCTTTGTTTCCGTACCCTTCATCAGGACCAGTTTCCTTTTCTTGGTGGCAGGGTCCATCGTAGCCTTTAATAATATAACTGAGGCCTGCGCCATCGGCTGGCCGGTAGAATCTGTGACCTTTCCAAAAGCGCGGCCGATCGTGGGAGCAGCCTGTGGCGCGCCTGGCTTGGCTCCCGGAGCTCCCGGTGCGCCTTGTTGTGCGGCACCTTGCGCAGGAGCCTGACCGCCGGTAGGTTTTTGTCCTGCAGGAGGCTGGGCAATAGCCGCGGTCGTTAGGATAAGAAAAAAGACAAAAGCAGATAGTGTTTTCATCACTTGTAAAATTTGAAGACAAAACTAATTTGATCAATTCAGTCCGTCTATACCAATGCTGCAAACGGAGCAAAAAACGCGGTAAACGGCGCAAAACTGTCGGCAAAAAAAATGCTCGCAAAGTTCCCATTTATTGGTTGATCAAACAGGAATTTTGTTTCCTTCAGGAATGATTTATACCTGTGCGGATGCTTTCCCGGATAAGGGGAAATTAATTGGGATTAGTGGTAATCTTATTTTACTCCCCTGCTGGGATCCCAGTTGCCGGCCAGTTTCCGGATATAAAGTATCTGACCGGTGTGATAGGCATTGTGTGTGCTGATATGCGCAATAACGTCGTACCAACCCTGAAGTTTGACGTCGTCGGCATTCCTGATTGCTGTCTCCCAGTCCTTCATGACCTGGTTGAGCTGCTCCACGGTGGACGCCCAGGTAGCCTCGGTGAACGCGGTGAACGTCTCATTGTTATCACCGTCAAATGACGCAGGCTTCCGTCCATAGAACTTATCCAGCGACTGGCGGTTCCAGAACAGCAAATGATAAGTGAGCTGCCCTATGGAATGAGAAGAATCGGAAGGCTTCCACATGGCCTGCTGCGCAGTAAGACCTTCTACAGCCTTGCTGACCGGTACGAACCAGTCCTGCTGATTCCAGGTATTCTGAAACTGCTGAAGCAGAACGGACTTCAGACTGGGAGGTGTTTTTGCCTGCTGGGCGATCGCGGAGATACCGGTCAGTAACAGACCGGCGAACAGAATGGAGGTTAGCCTGCGCATAAGATAAATTTATATTTTTTAATAAACATGCCTGCCCTGATCGATGCGGCGCGATAATTCATCCTTCCTGATATTCACCTGTTGTCCAATGGGATGACCATTTCTGTAAGTAATAACATTTAGCTGCGCGGCGCCAAGCGGAAATCTCACCGGAGTGCCACTGTACCTGGTACTGTAATTATCCGGGTTCGTATTGTCAAAAGTATAATAAATATCCAGCCCGCTGACCTCGGTGGTCATGTCGACAGTAAAATCCCGGTCCGGCGTACGCTTCGGCGTGAAGATCACATTGAACGAGCTGCGCGCATACTTGATCCCGGCCGCGTCGAAATAATGGAACTCCTCCTCCATGCGGCGGGTAAAATCGTCCCAGTTACGCGCCGCTTTAGGGCTCCAGTAAACCTCCGACAACGCAAGCGCCCTGGGCCAGGTCATATATTCCGCCTGGCGGAAGGCAGGCACGGATTCCGTCCACAGATTTCCCTGTCCGCCAAGAATGAGCTTTTCATCAACACTATCGGGGACGGGATCGTAGTTGTATGAATCCCTCAGCCGGCAGATCCCATAAGTCGGCGGTTCAACGGTATTTTCCCCCTGATACAGATCGAGATAGGTAAAGTCCCAGGGCGTCATCACGACCTTATGCCCCATCCGCGCCGCAGTTACGCCGCCGGACATCCCCCTCCAGCTCATGACAGTAGCCTCAGGAGCCAGCCCTCCTTCGAGAATTTCATCCCAGCCGATCAGCTTCTTGCCCTTCGAGTTGAGCATTTTCTCCATGCGTTTCACAAAATAGCTCTGCAATTCATCCACATTCTTCAGATGCTCATCGGCCATACGCCGCTGACATTTCGGACAGGTCGCCCAAAAGCCCTTATAGGCTTCGTCGCCGCCGATATGTATATATTCACAGGGAAAAATGGTGGCCAGCTCGGAAAAGATCTTGTCCAGTACCGTGAATACGGTATCATTCCCGATACAAAGCGCGTTGTCTTCCCGTACCGGACCGCGTGATCCGGGATTGACACTATATGGCAGCTGTGTACAGGAAAGACTGTTATACGACGAGATCAGCGCAAGGCTGTGCGCAGGCACGTCGATCTCCGGTAGTATGGTCACATTCCTGTCCTGCGCATAACGAATGATCTCCCGCATATCGTCCTGGGTATAAAAACCGCCATAGGGAGTAGGCTCTCCCGCCAGGGAAGGCAGGAACTCTCCCCAGCGTCCGGTGCGCGATACACGCCAGGCGCCATGCTGTGTCAACTGCGGCAGACTCTTTATCTCGATCCGCCATCCCTGGTCATCGCTCAGATGAAGATGAAGGGTATTGTATTTATACCGGACCATCTCGTCGATATACCGCAAAACTTCCTGCTTCGTAAAAAAATGACGGCTCACATCGAGCATCAGCCCCCTCCAGCCAAATCGGGGATAGTCCGTTATCTCAACACAAGGGATCGCAATCTTCGCACTGCCCCCGGTCACAACAGTTCCATCCGTCCTGATCGTAAAATCCGGCGGAAACAGCTGCAGCAAAGTCTGCAACCCATAAAACACCCCGGCAGCATCATTGGCCCGCAGCACTATCCGGGACTGACTGACCGCAAGCGTATATCCTTCTTTTCCAAGTACATTTCTGTCTGCCATCGTACTTATCTGCAAAACCCTTCCACCCTTTCCCCGCTGCATCCGGATACCTGTACGCACAGCTATCTGATCGGCAAACCAGCCCGCTGTCTGATCAAAACCGGATCCCTCCACGGACAACACCGTAGACTTGTCAAAACTGAAAGTACCAGCCTGCTGCTTCACGGATACTGGCTGTGGAATAAGATGAAGTAACGGGTCGGGCGCTGAATAGGCTTTCGTAGCAAAAACACCGAATAACGGAAAGGCCAAAATAAGGAAGGCCGCAGATAGTTTATACATAGAAAAGCAAAATACGGATTTGACGACGGAAATGAACACCGTTCGTATCAAAAGCGGACAATTCCATCCCAAACAAGACCCTATCATACTGGCTATTAACCAAGTACAAACCCGGCACCCTTTTTATTGTACCGAAAACATGCTAAAGAACTATCTCTTCATCGCCATGCGGAATCTCTGGAAGCACAAGAGCTTTTCCGCGATCAACCTCATAGGACTGGCTCTCGGTATCGCCTGTACCCTTCTCATACTTCTGTGGGTCCGCGACGAAAAGAGCGTCGACGCCTTTCACAGCAATTCCGACAGGCTCTACTACGTCTATGAACGCAACTACATGGGAGGTAAGTTACAGCCCTGGTACTGGACGCAGGGACCGCTGGCGGAACAGCTGATAAAAGAGTTTCCCGAGGTAGAACAGGCTACTGCCATCTCCTGGTCCTCGACCAATACCTTTTCAGTCGGAGAAAAGGCGATCAAAGAGAACGGCTACAGCGCCGGCGCCGCCTTCTTTACGATGTTCAGCCACCCGCTGCTGGAAGGGTCCGCAGGACAGGCCCTGAATACCCCCAACAGTATGGCTGTCTCGAGAAAGATGGCCAACGAATTCTTCGGCAGTCCATCCGCCGCCATCGGCAGGACGATCCGTTACGAGAACCGTAAAGACTTCACCATATCCGCCGTCTTCGAAGACATGGGCGACCATATATCCGACAAAGCCAACTATATCATGAGCTGGATGGCTTATTTAAAGGACGGCAACGACTGGGCCGGACAATGGCAGTCCGTAGACCCACGCACAGTGATCCTCTTACGCCGCGGGACCGACGCCGCAGCGCTGGAAAAAAAGATAACACACCTGCTGGACCGGTTTGAGACAGAACAGAAGAACATCCGGATCGAACTGGCCCTGCAGCGGTTCAGCGAATACTACCTTCACTCGGAGTTCCGCAACGGCGTGCCTGCCGCGGGAAGAATTGAATACGTGCAGCTCTTCAGCATCGTAGCCCTGTTCATACTCCTGATCGCCTGCATCAATTTCATGAACCTGACCACCGCCCGGTCGGTACGCAGGGCAAAAGAAATAGGCGTCCGGAAAGTAATGGGCGCCCTGCGCAGTCGTCTGATCAGACAGTTTATCGGTGAAGCCATCCTCATGGCTTTTTTATCGGTCATCCTCGCGCTGACCATCGTCATGCTGCTCCTGCCGCTGTTCAATGAAATTACCGGCAAGCACCTCCTCCTACCCGTAGCCTCTCCCGTGTTCTGGCTTGAACTTATCGCCCTCGTCCTTTTAACCGGCTTCCTCTCAGGTAGCTATCCCGCCTTTTATCTGTCCGCCTTCAACCCGATCAACGTACTAAAAGCTGCCCTCCCGTCAGGCAGCCGCAGAGACGCCCGTTTCAGACAGGGACTGGTCGTATTTCAGTTCGTCCTGTCGATCGTTCTGATCCTGTCTACCTTTCTGATCTCCCGTCAGATCAACTACCTGCAGACGGCCCGGCTGGGCTATGACCGGGAAAAACTCGTCTATGTCCCCATGGACGGAGACCTGCAGACAAAGCAGGACGTATTTACCGCCGGCGTCAGGGCCCTGACCGGCATAAAGGCCCTCACCTTCATGTCCGAGAACCCGACGACGCTGAACAGCGGAACCCTTTCTGTCCGATGGCCGGGAAAGGACCCCAACGAGAACACCCGCTTCATACACGCCGGCATAGGCCCGGACTTCATAAAGACGATGCGACTCCGGATGGCGGCGGGACGGGACTTCTCGGCCGATTTCCTGACCGACTCTTCGGCCGTCATCATCAACGAGACTGCGGCTGCACTGATGGGATACAAAGGCGACCCCACCGGAAAAACTATCTATAACGGGGACTATCCATTGCATATCGTCGGCGTAGTAAAGGATTTTCACTTTCAGTCGTTGCACGAGACTATCCTGCCGCTGGTGTTATTCCAGCAAAAAAAGAATTTCGCCATGGCGGTGATACGAACCCAACCCGGCGGGACGCCTGCCGCACTTTCCGGACTGGAAGGACTTTGCAAAAGGCTGAACCCCGCCTTCCCATTCACTTATATGTTTTCCGATCAGGAATATGCAAAATTGTATACCGGCGAAGCCGTCATAGGCAGACTCTCCGTGATCTTCGCAGCCCTCGCGATATTCATTTCCTGCCTTGGGCTGCTGGGCTTGTCGATTTTCACCGCCGAACAACGTACAAGAGAGATCGGCATCCGGAAGGTGCTGGGCGCAAGCGTCCCCTCCCTGTTCGCCCTGCTTTCCCGCAGCTTCCTCGGACTCGTCGTCATCGCTTTTGTCATAGCTGCACCACTCGGCTGGTGGGCGATGACCACCTGGCTACAGGGATACGCTTACCGAACAAATATCCCCTGGTGGACATTCGCGGCCGCAGGAGCCCTCGCCGCGGCGATCGCCCTGGTCACGGTTTTCTGGCAGTCTATAGCAGCCGCAAGAGCCAACCCGATCCGCAGCCTGCGGTCGGAATAGACAGCCCATTATCGGAGATCATGATCAGGACTTTCAATAACTCAACGGAATTCGTAGTCTACGATCTTTAGCCTCTGACCGGGAGCGCAGGTATCCAGGAACCAGGACTCGCCCACATCCTGTATATCATAGACAAATCCAACGACGAGCGTGTCCTTGTCGAAACCCGGAGGGACTAGCTTTTGAAAGACCAGTTGATGGGCCTTATTGGGGACGTCCTTTATGAGCATCGGGGCCAGCGCAGAGTCGAACAGTACATTGTTCCTCCCATGTATCGTAAGCCGGAAGGTTATAGTGTGCAGATCAGTGGAAAAATCCTGATCGGTATACAGCTGGTATTGTATGGTCCTCGGAGGATTAGGAGGAGTGGGATGATCTTTTCTGCAGGCCGCAAATGCCACAACGACAAGGGCTGCGCCACAGAAGAGTCGGACAAATTGGTACATTTTTGATGTTTTTCAGGTTGACAGTAAAACTACATGATTTTTCCAGGGATGATCAGACAGACTGTACCAACGGCAGCTATTGGCTTCCGAATTGAGGGTTTTGATATCTTTACCGTCATGAACAGCTCGGTGATAGACTATCTGCAGCAATTCAGACCTATTCCGGCGGGGGACAGAGACACCATCCTCTCCTTTTTTACGCCTGAAAAGGCGAAAGAGGGCCGTTTCCTGTCGCGGGAGGGAAAGATCTGCACGCACCTGTACTATGTCTGCAGCGGCATCCTGCGCATCGTATCCACCAGCGAAAAAGGCACGGACAGGACACACTATTTCTACAGGGAGAACCAAATATGTACTATCTTAAAGAGTTTTGACGAAGGGACGGCCGCAGACGCGGGCATTCAGGCTGCCTGTGACGCCGAATTGCTCGTTATTTCCAGGCCGCGGCTGGACGAGCTCCTGGCGACCCTTCCCTGGCTGAAGGACGTGATAGACAGAGCCTTCCAGCGCCAGCTGCTGGAGAAAGTAGAGACCCGCAATGCATATTTGGGAGTAGACGCCGAAACGCAGTACAGGCTCTTTATTGAACGCCAGCCCGATATCGCGCTGCGCGTCCCGATGAAAGACATCGCATCCTATCTCGGGATCACCCCTCAGTCACTCAGCCGTATCCGGAGAAATATCCACTGAGATGCCCGAACAACATAACATATCCATCCCCGAAAGGCTCAGACCCTTTATCAGGCAGATCCTGACGCTGGACTCCAGCGACATTTCCTTCTACGCTGACGGATGTCCCGGCATTATTTTCCAGCAGACAGACAACGACCTGGTCCTCAATGAAGACAAAAAACTCTCGCCTGTATTCCTGTATGGCCAGACGGTCGACCCCATACGCATGACGACGGCAGGCAGCCTGAAGATGATCGTAGTTTGTTTCCATCCACACGCTATGCACCCGATCTTCCGGCTGAACGCTAAGGAAATTACGGACGACTGCCTCGACCTGAGGCTGCTGCCGCCGGCGCCGGGGATCAACCTCACGGAACAGTTGCAGAATACGGCGGGTCCGGAACAACAGGTCCGGTTACTATTCGACTACGTGCAACAGGTGATCACCCGCAACGCGTCCATGGTAGATACCGGTATGGCGTACGCCGCCACGCATATCTGGAAGGCCGGACGCGAACTGTCGCTGAAAAAATTACAACAGACGCTCAACCTGAGCGAACGCACCTTCCAGCGAAAATTCGAACAGTGTATAGGCATACCGCCCAGACTATTTTCAAAGATATCCCAGTTCCAGGCCGCCCTGGCCCAGCTGCACAGCAGGAAATTCTTCAAGCTGTCCGACATTGCCTACGACAATGGCTATGCGGACCAGTCCCACTTCATCCGCGGATTCAAAAAATTCACCGGCCTTTCTCCCCTCTCCTATATCGAAAAAACCCTTACTCCCGGTGCATCGGGCCAGACGCCTGTCGGCAAAAAGCAGTAACTTTGCTGCGCCGCAGGTTTCACTCTCACAAAAAAACGATTGGCTATGGCCTACAAAAACAAGACGATCAGGAATCCTATCACCGGTCAGCAGATCCGGTTCATTCAGACGAGCAAAGACACCAACGGACAGGTACTGGAAATGGAGTCGACCTATAACCCGATGTCCAAAGAGCCAATTTCTCACTATCACCCTTATCAGGACGAAAACTTTACCGTCATTTCCGGAGAACTTAGGGTCCGGCTCGACGGCGAAGAAACACATACGCTGCAGGCCGGCGACACCCTTCAGATACCGCGTGGCCAGGTCCACTCCATGTGGAATGCCTCCAGACAGAAAGCCGTCGTCAACTGGCAGGTCCGCCCCGCTCTGAATACAGAAGAGCTGCTGGAGACGATCATGGGACTGGCCACAGACGGAAAATGCAACAGAAAGGGCATGCCCGGCCTGCTGCAAATAGCCCTGACCTCGGGTAAATATAACCGGGAAACGAGATTTGTATCCCCTCCTCCGTTGATTCAACGGGTGTTCTTCTCCGTTCTTACACCGTTCGCACTGATGGCAGGATATAAAGCGGTGTATCAAAAATACCTTGACTGATTCCCAAAGGCCGGAAAAGGCTTCTACCAAAGATCCGCACCTCAGCCGCCTCAGAATTGTATCCGGTAAAGAATATCGGGAAAGAAACGTATCTGGTAGATCGGCGCCGCGATCCCTTTCGCCTGGTTGTACTGTAGCAGAAAGATATTCTTCCGGTTCGTAACATTCTGAAGGTCGAGATAAAAGGTCTGACTCAGCCTGTGCCTGTGGCTGTTGATGCGAAAGCCAAATTTGGTATCCAGCCGTAAATAGGGATCCAGCTGCTGTGAATTGTAGTGCAGGGTATCCAGTATCTCATAACCCGCATTGAGAGAGGCCGCCACATTGATAGGGGTGGTATAACGTCCCCCTATCGCAGACAGCCGGACGTCCAGTGTAAAGGCGTTGTTGTCCGATATCCTCCATTCCTTCCCCGCAAGCGCATTGAAAACGTATTTATAATTGAAAGCCGTATTACGCAGGATCGCGTCGCTGCCCTTATATTTCGAGTCGAATACCGAAGCCGTTAGCAACAAATAATATCCCCTGTTGAGAAACCGCTCGACCGTCCATTCCATACCCTTATTGGTGCCTGATCCGCCGTTGACCAGGCCGACCTTGTCGGGAAACCCGAAATCGGCCCCCGCATTGAGCATGGAGAAACCGCTGAGCTGCCGCTCGACAGGCACGTCGAAGAGATACTGATAATAGAACTCCGCTTTCACACGCCACTCGGGCTGAAACCGCCACTCATAACCCAGCACGAAATGGTGTGCCCGGGTGAGATCGAGGTTGCGGTTGGAAGGGTCCCTCTGCCCCGTCTCTTCATCGACGGTTTTGAAATAGACGGGCAAAGGCTGCAGCTGGCTATGCAGCCCATAGCTGAGATAGACGGTCTGCGCCGCCGGCAACTGATAGGAAAAGGATAGACGGGGCTCGGTGGCGCTGCTGCCGTTCAGACTAAAATAAGTCCCATGCAGACCGCCGACGATGCTGAACCGCTCGCTGACCCGATATTTAAACTGCCCGAAATACTGCCACAGGAACGGCGAACCCTTATAGTCGCTCACGGTGTCGAACGCGGCGGCAGCCGGACGCGCCGTCTTGTCGAGGACCAGCAGGTCCAGTCCCATACTCTCTCCCGTGAAACCGATCCGGTACGAAAGACGGCTGTTGACTTTTTGATTGATATAGGAGGATAACCGCCAGGTATTGGTCTTATTGTTATTGGTAAAATTCATCCACCGGTTGGCATAGGGCGGCACGGGGTCCGGATACCGGTACTGGTCGTATTTGTCGAGCGTACTGGCAAAAGAGACCACCGTCCGGAGATAGGTGCGGCTGTCAATGTCGAGGTTGTGTTTGACCCCAAGAAAATAAAAATTACTCTTGTCATAGGCGTCCTGATCGGACTGAGCATAGAAATCCGAAGAATCTACATCCTTACCGATAAAGTTAATGCTGCTGAGCCCTCCCATTCCAAAGAAGGAGAACTTCCCCACCCGCGATCCGCCGGAGGTGATATTAAAAGCCCAGTCCTGATATTTTGGCACCGCCTTTGTCCCGATATTGATACCCAGGGACTGCGCCACCTGTGCAAAAGAATACCGGTAGCTGGCGAGATACGCCGCGCCATTGTTCTTACCGTTGAGAGGCCCCTCGACCGTTGCCTCAAATCCGCTGAACGCATTCAGCTGCAGCGTCTGCTCGTGCCTGCTGCTGTTCCCGCTGCGCAAAGAGATATCGAATACTGCCGCCGTAGCATTGCCGAATTCCGCAGGGAAGGCCCCGGTGAGGAAATCGGACGTCTTCAGAACATTGGTGTTAAGCGCGCTGACAGGCCCTCCGCTCGTCCCAAGCGTACCAAAATGGTTTGGACTCGGCGAAGGGCTGCCCTCGATCTTCCATAAAACTCCTGCCGGAGAGTTACCCCTCACCACAATATCGTTGCGGGCATCGCTGTTGGCCGCGACACCGGCAAAATTGCTGACCAGTTTGCTTGGGTCGTTACGCCCGCCGGCATAACGCGTGACTTCTTCCACGCTGAACGACCGCGAACTGCCTGCCGTAAACTCGTTGGTCGCAGCCCCTCTCTTTGCCTTTGCCGCCGTGACGGTCAGGGTCTTCAGCGTCACCAGACGCTGTTCCAGAGACACATCGAGGACTACCTCCTTTCCCGCTGTGACAAGGACGGAAGCAACGGAAGCCGGATAGTAGCCGGCGCTGCCATAGTTCAGCTGCTGACGCCCCAACGGCACCGCCGGCAGGACATACCGGCCCAGCGAATCGGAGACGGCGCCGATACTGAGACCCGCAACAGTGATCGTAACACCCGCGAGCGGCTTTTCGGAAACACGGTCGGTAATGACCCCTCGTACGGCCTGTGTCGGCTGACCCGCAGCCATAGCCGTCATTACACAAAAGGTGATAAAAGTAAATAGCTTCTTCATTTGAGCCCCAAACATACACGGACAGGCAGGGGACGACAATCAAAAAGGAGTGAGCTGACGAAATTTCGGAGTGAACCGTAGGCGGAGGGCTTTAGATTACTGAGTTCTTGTCGTACTTTTAACCCATGCGATGGGCGACCGATAAAATAGGTTTTGACGACCGTCTGGTCGTCGTGCTGGGCATCCTCGGGTTTTCGGTCATGGTCCCCGTAGTGTTCTTTAACTGGCATATTTGGGAACCACCCTACCTTCCCTGGCAAACCTTCTGGCCCTGTCTCCTGATCACCGCGACCATCTGGATCGGCTGCCGGTATATCATGGTGTGGTCGCGCAACCGCTATCCCCGTTTCCGGGACGTCAGACACCGCCTCTGGGTCCAGAATTCACTCATCCTGTTATATTCATTGCTGGTGAATAACGGAATAGGAACACTGACAGACGGGATTTGCGATCCCCTGCCGGGACATCGGATACACCACCATTCGACGACGGATATTCTGGTCGGCTCGAACGCCGCGGCTATCCTTTGTACGCTCCTGGTCGTCGCTATTTATGAAAGCAACTACTTTATCAACGAGCTGAGAAAGTCCGTCATCGAAAAAGAGCAGCTTAAAAGGGATACCCTGCAGGCCCAGTTGAACGCCCTTCGCATACAGGTGAACCCGCACTTCCTGTTCAACAACCTGAATACGCTGAGCGCCGTCATCCCGGACAACCCCTCACAGGCCGTCGACTTTGTTCAGCAGCTGTCGAAGGTCTACCGCCATATTCTGGAAGTAAAGGACGAGCAGAGCATCCTCCTGAAAGAAGAGCTGGAAGTGCTCGAATCCTACTCCTTCCTGATGAAGACCAGATTCGGGGAGAACCTCGATATCTCTATCCGCGTCGCCGAAGAGAAGCTTCAGCAGCGCATAGTTCCTCTTTCCCTGCAGATACTCATGGAAAATGCAATCAAGCACAATATCGTCTCTTCCGCCAAACCCCTGCACATCGATATCAGTGCGGAGGATGGAAGACTGATCGTCAGAAATACCCTGCAAAAGAAAAATCAGTCGATGGAGTCGACCGGAATAGGGCTGGACAATATCCGGAACCGGTACCGGCTGCTCGGTGACAGGCTGGTGGAAGTGGCGGAAAGCCCCGGAAGTTTTACCGTAGCCATACCTTTGATGTAACAACTATGCGCGTAGTAATCATAGAAGACGAGACCCCGGCGGCCACCCGGCTGGCGCGAATGCTGCATGGCGTCGACTCCGGCATCGAGATCGTCCGCAAGCTGGACAGCATCGAGTCATCGGTAAAATACCTCGAGACATCTCAGCGCCCCGACCTGATCTTTATGGATATCCAGCTGGCCGACGGCCTCAGTTTCTCCATCTTCGAACAGGTACAGCTGACCACACCCGTCATATTCACGACGGCATTCGACAACTACGTCCTGAAAGCGTTCAAGGTCAACAGCATCGACTATTTACTAAAACCCATCGACGAAAAAGAACTAAGCCAGGCAATACAAAAATACAAACAGCTGTATACTGACAGCGGCAACGGCCTGACCGGAAAGATCGGAATACTCATGCAGGAGTTGAATCCCGCCAAATACAAACAACGGCTGCTCATCCGCCGGGGACAGCAACTACAATCCATAAAGACTTCGGACATCGCCTACTGCCATGCAGACGGCAAACTTTGCTTCGCTACCGACTTCACCGGCAACAGCTACCTTCTCGACCAGACGCTCGCACAACTGGAAGGCTGTCTCGAGCCAGGCCAGTTCTTCCGGATGAACCGGCAGCTCCTCGTAAACATCGAAAGCATCAAAAAAGTACATACCTGGCTCGGCGGCCGGCTGAAAGTGGAGCTGGCTCCCACGACAGGCATAGACTCAGTAGTCAGCAGAGAAAGAGTAAATGGTTTTAAGGATTGGCTGGGGAACTAAACCCGGACCAAAAAAGGATTTCACCTTTTTAAGAATAACTTGCTTTTTTCGAGTTGCTGATTGAATTCTCCCAGCGTGGCCGTCTGCAGCATCTGCGAGATATCTTCGCGGATCTTCCGGAACTCGTAGTGCAGCGGACAGGGCTTGACCTCGGAGCACTGTTTAAGTCCCAGCGCACACCCGGAGAAGATGCTGTCGCCGTCGACGATCCGAACCACATCCGCCAGAGTGGCATTCAAAGACGAGTCATCGAGATAAAATCCGCCCGACGGCCCCTTTTGAGACTTGACCAGTCCCTTTCGACCAAGGTCCTGCAGGATCTTGGCAATAAAATGTTCGGGGGAATCGATGCCTTTCGCGATCTCCTTTATCCCAACCTTCGACCCGCCTTCGGACTTTTGCGCAATGAACAGGAGGGCGCGGATGGCATATTCACAAGCCTTTGAAAACATATGGTCTCTTTAGGAGACAAAAGTACGACAATTGTCGAATAAAAGAGTTTTTTGTCTTTTTTGTTTCTTCTCTCTCCTTCAGCCGTGCAAGCGCCAAACCCCGCCCCATCCAACACCACAAAACTAATTAAGCTCGCTTTCTCTGTCAATGTTCAGATAGCGGCATCCGTTGTCTTTATAACGATCTTCCCATGCTTTCCTGGCGCAGCCAGCATTTCAAATGCCTGACGCGCCTGGGCCAAAGAGAATACTTCCGCAACAACAGTCCGGATATATCCTCCATCGATAAGACCGCCGATCTCCATCAACTGACGACGACTCGGCCTGACGATAAAGAAGATTCCTTTCACACCCAGCTCTGTCGAAGGCTGTTCGATCGACTCCCCCGCTATGGAAACCAGCACACCACCCCGCCGCAATACCTGCCAGCTGCGATCCTGCGTGTCACCACCGATGCTGTCCAGTACAACGTCGACCTCCCCGACCTCCGTTTCAAAAGCTTGTGACCGGTAATCGATCACCCTCTCCGCACCAAGCCCTTTCAGCAGATCGGCGCTGTCTCCGGATGCGGTGGCAATGACGCGCGCCCCATGCCAGCGCGCGATCTGCACGGCAAATATTCCAACCCCGCCCGCCGCGCCATGAATAAGAACCCTCTGCCCTGGACGGAGTTTGGCGTGATCAAACAGGGCCTGCCAGGCGGTAAGGGCTGACAACGGGACAGACGCCGCCTCGACGGCACTGAGGGATTCCGGCCTGGGCGCCAGATCGGCCGCGGGCGCCGCGACATATTCCGCGGCAGTGCCATCCCGGAAAAAAGAAGTAAGGCCATACACGGTCTCACCCGCGACAACACCAACTACGCCCTGCGCGACCGCCTCCACGACTCCGCACAATTCGTGACCGGGAATCGATGGCACCCGGCTATTACCCTGCTCGTCTGTATAGGTCGGCCCCCAGTCGAGCTCACCGCGCGTTACACCGGAAGCGAGTACCCGCACCAACGCATCTCCGGCTCTCAATGCCGGCCGGGGAGCGTCCTCAAAGACGACCTGCTCAGGTCCTCCCTTAGCATGTAAACGAATTGCTTTCATACCATTGTTTATGCAAAGCTAAGGCCAGAGAAGATCCGCAGCAATGGGAGTGTTATGCCTGCTTGTGTATGATTTATCGGGCGGCCGGCCTCTGCGTTCCCCCCGCTGCCCAAAATATCGCGTTGGAGAATATCTTCCTGTAAACGGGGTCATCGAAAAGAACAGGCGAGTGCCCCATAAAAATATAGACATTGCGGGCGCGCTTTTGCTCATTGGTCCATATCACGGGATGATCCCCCATTTTTACCGTCGAATCGGGACGGTAGGAAGACTCGTCGACATTCGCGATGACATGGACGTTCGGGCGGGGACTCCTGTCATAGGTGTACCATTCTTCTTTCTCCACAACAAAGGAGTCAGGGACACCCTTCATAACCGGATGGCCATGGTCTTCGACGTGTACGGTAGCCCCGGCGAATTGGGGAATATAGCTTTTCCAGCGGATGCCTCCCATGAAATCCGAAAACCAGGGCCAGATCGGATACCCGTCGAACTCACCCAGCAACGTGGCATGATGGAAACCTATCCATCCTCCCCTGCCCTGGTCTATATAATTTTGAAACGCGGTCATCGTCTCCGGCCGCCAGCCATAAGGAACATAGTCCAGCTGGATGATCAGCGAATATCGTGCAAGCAGCGCCTCTGTCATCGTATCGGCATGGTTACTGTAGTCGATCGCAAAATTGCTGTCGGCCGCCAGCTGATCGAGCCAGGGCCGGGCCCGCCTGGAATAGTCAATATGATGCCCGCCGTTCTCGTAGAGCGCCAGAACCCGAAAACGGGGACTGCTCTTGTATATACGCCCCATATACCGGTCATCAAAGATGATCTTTTTCATCTGCCCGGGGTCGATCCTGCCCTGCCGGGCATATACGATACTACCCCCAGGCTCTACAAGCAAACTATACGGTAGTGCCCCCTGCCATTTGGGATCGATGGTTTCGATCGCCTTGTACCTGTCATCACCGGTAAAAATATAGTTAGGAGAAGAAGACTGCTTCTTTTTAAGGAAATCGAGTGCCTTCTTCCGGTCGGCAATTTTGTCCATGCTGATACTGACCAGTTCAAGTCCCCGGTCCCGGTACATGCGGTTGAGCGTAACGAGTTCGGAAAACTCCTGTACACAGGGTATGCACCAGGTCGCCCACACATTGATCAGCCGAAGCCGGCGGGTGTCGTTCCTCAACACCCGGGCCAGTCCCGCATAACCAATGGTGTCGAGCCTTACGGGTTCATTGGACCATTTGACGGCAGCCTTCTCCGTCCAGTCGCTTTTCTCCGCCCATTTGACCGAACAGCCAAAAACTTTCGTGACCGGCACGGCTACTTCCCCGTCACCAAGCAACGCCTCTATTGCGTTCCGCGCATCCTGCACATGAGGCGTCTTACCGGGATCTTCCATATCGTCGATACGCCCGTTATATCGCAGCCTCCGGTGACTGTCGAAGATAAAAACGTGCGGTGTTGCCACCGGCCCGTATTGCCGGGATACCAACTCCTTTTCGCCGTCGTACAGGTAGGGGAAATTGTATCCCGCGTCTTTTGCTCTTACTTTCATCTCGTCAAAAGAATCGCCCAGATCGCTATACCCCAACTCGTCAATCCGCAGCGATGACGGGTGATTGGGATTGATGGCCACAACCCGGACACCACGGGAAAGATAGTCGCTGGTCAGTCGGATCATCCTGTTCTCATAGGCCTGGGAAGTCGGACAGTGATTACAGATAAACAGGACCACAAGCACCTTCGCCTGACCAAAATCTTCCAGCGTATACGTCTTTCCGTCTATACCCGGCAGACTAAAATCGGGCGCGGGGGCGCCGATCGACAGGGTCGGGCGGTCGTCAGAATGAGCCTCATCCGTCGGACCAGCAGGCTCCCGCGCGGCCACCGCCAGCAGATACCACGACGCGTGCGGCAGCCACTGCTCGGCCCACCTCCAGTCATAGTCTTTGCCGGTAGTAGCATAGGAAAGGTTGAAATCGATGTCGTGCTCGTCGTCAAGACCCGAAGTAATACCGTTGACGATACCACCCGGAGCATTGGTATATTCAAAGGTCCCGAAGAATCCATAGCCGGGATTGTTGAGGCCAGTACCCTGAAGCATCCCGGCGTCAAACGGATTCAGACCGAGTATCCAGTTCAGCTGATCGAGCGCAAACGCCTGCAGCGAGTCGGCAAATGGCTTGTCATCCGCAAACAACGGCGCCGCAAGACGCGCCGCGGCAGCCATCGAACCCAGACGGGCATTCTCGCCCTGCCACCACGGCGAAGCCTCACTGCCATGAGGGAAGAAATAGGCGCTCCGACGCTGCCCCAGCGTGTCTTGCACCAACTGCCGGCTATACCCGAAAGGGTTGGTCACCTCGTGCGTGATCTTCAGCTCGTATTCCAGAGAGCGGCGGATGGCGGCCTTTATCGCCGCCTTTTCGGCGCCATCTGCATAGGGGTAATAATAAAACAGGCTCACCAGCGGCAGGCCCGCATCGGAGGGATGAAAGAAAGGACGGTCTTTGTCATCCGCGCGCCAGTAGCCATCATATTCCCGCCAGACGGCAAAACGACGCAACAGCTGACCCGCCCGGCGCGCGGCCGCCCGTCTGTAAACCGGATTTTGCGTGGCCTTGAACAGCTCGGTCGCGGCGCTGAGCGCGCAGTAGTCGTCCAGCATATTCTCCTTGCCGTCATTGGTCATCGCGTTATTTTCCTTATCCAAAAAAGCAAAAGCCTCCTCGGCTGCCTTCAGGTAGTCGGCGCCGGAATAGTCTCCTGAGATGCCCGCACTATAGGCCATGGCGAGCGCGGCAATCGCCATGCCCCCGCCCGACCGGTAGCTGACCTGATAGCTGCGCCAGTCATTGACCACACGATCTCCGCCGAAGGACTGGTCCTTCGACTGTTTGATCCGATAGCTCTGCTGTTCTGGTCCGACAATCCTGTCTTTTGCCAGCTTGCCAGGCCCGGGCGCCGATACCGACCGGTAAAATGAACCTCCCTTTGCGTGTACCCGGCAGAGATAGTCCGCGCCATACATGGCTTCGTCGGTGATCCTTCGCAGTATCTGGCGGAAGTCGGTACCGGGCCTTGCAGCCAGCAGCTCGCTGGTCTTGAGCAGGCTGTATTCGGCGAGGGGTATCTGCTGTGGATTGAAATACGAAGAAAAAGAAAGGTGCGAAAGATGTTTGCCATAGTCCCCGGTCGCATCATACCAGCCGCCGTGAAGGTCCAGACTGTCCCCTTTTCCCCCCGGCGACACAAGATGGTGATCCGCCCTGTCGATAAGCCCCGCAGACCGCTGTCCTTTAAAATAATAGACGACATCCGAAAGGGTCGCCTTCTCCAGCACGTTCCTGCCGATCACGAACGGGTGCGACCTGACGGCGCCGGCCGGACCTACCCGCAGCCGGTACACACCAGCAGCCCTGTAAGCGCTGAAATCAATTGTCCAGAACAGCCAGCTCTTCCATTTATCGACACGACCGTTAAAGACCGCCTGCCCCGTATAGACGACCCTGCCGGTACTGTCATTCACGAGCTGAAACACGGAGATGCCAGGACGGCTGGCAGCCTCGATAACGGCCCGCTTGGGCCCGGACGCCTCATAACCTGCCTGGTTCACCAGAACCCGGGTGGACTGCGCAAACAGCCAGCAAGGCAACAGCACGACAAAAAAAAGACAACAGCGCATATCTGTTTTTTTAATAAGTACTATCACGGCAGGGACACTTCGTACAAACCACGGTGACCAGTAACATACATTGTCTTCTGATCTACACTGAGCGTGATCCCGGTAGGACGCTCAGGCGTCCGGATCATCAAGTTCTGTTTCCCCCGCGGATCATAACGATACAGTTGCCCGTCGGCAATATAGACGTTGCCGGCCCTGTCCGGGATGGAGACAAATTCCCCCCTCTCTGCAAAATACGTCAGACCCGACAGATAACCTTCCGGGCTGACGCTGAGCCTCGCGGTTCTCTTATCATATTCATCCGTCGCGTAGAAAGGCTGCCCGGGGTAAGCCGCGGCAAGCGCCGTACTTCGGGCAAGGTCATAAACGACCGGGACGACAGTGCCGCCGTCCGGGGCGACAAAACACTCCTCCGGTCTGTTAACTGTAACGGTATTGAAGTCGTGAAAATCCCTCCACCGGTGTGCGGGATACAGCACTTTATAAGGATGGGCGACACTACCCATCGGCGCACGGCGCAGCAGCCTGATCGTTTCGTCCGGATTCTCCGGATCGACAGAATAGACCCAGGTGGCAAAGCCGGAATTGCCCCAGCCGCTAAACGACGTTCCCGCAGCATCGGGAGGATTGGAGAAGCTTTCCTGACGGCCATCGACCATCCGGCCCTGCTTTGGCACATACTTGAAGACGACGAGCAGATTGTCTTTTTGATCGCAGGCCAGCGACAGCGGCTCCCAGGGATAGTCGGCTATCAGGGTCAGGCTCCGGGTCGCCGGCGACCAGCGGTAGATACGGCGCATCCGGGACTCACAGAAGTACACATTGCCACGGCTGTCGGTGACGGCGCTCTGCGCAAACTCAAAGCCGGTAGCGAGCAGGCCCGCGCCACCCGCGCCGATCGCGCCACCCGAACCACCCGCCGCGGGAACCGAACCGCCCGCCGCGGCCGCCCCCTCCGGCATCACCAGCCGCGCGAACTCCCAGGGCCTCACCTCCGTGTTACTATTCACGTCATACAGCGGCGACGTTGTAGTGTATTTGATCTGACTGAAATTGTGAACATTGAGAAACTCCATCCCCGAACAGCCCCACAACCTGACGGAATAAGGCCAGGGCTTTACAACACGGATAACCCGGAACATATACAGGTTGGCAAAACTCATGTTATGGCAGTCCTGTATCTCCATAGGCTGACACTCCGAACTCTCCCGGCTTTCCTCCTCCAGCTGCAGCGCATATACCTTCCAGTTGGATACTTTGTTGAATCGTATCTCATTGCGCACATGGTGCTCGATGGACATGGCATAGATACGCCCGGGAGTAGACGTATTGGAGATATAGGCGCCCGACGTACAGTAGGTGCTGGCGCTCCAGATGTCCTTGAATGTACCCCCTCCGCCATCCGTGACCCACAGACTCCAGTACTGCGAATCCCAGTCCCTATCCTGCTGCTGTTGATACAGCGGCGTGCGCGGCACCCCCGGACGATTGAGGCCGCCATGGCCTCCCATAAATTTGACGTCGTTGAGATACGAACCCTCGCCCGCCATCCATTTACAGCCGACCGCCCTGGGATTGCTCGCCCCGGTGGAAAAGCCGATACCACTGACGATATTGCTCCCCCCGCGGGGCGTTTCCAGCAAAGGAACAGGACCTCCAAAACCGCCGAACGCCGGCGCATTTTCCACCAGCTGCAGCTGTGTTGCAACAGGATTGAGTCCGATAAGCAAGGTGCCGGGTTTCAGCCGCAGCGTATTGCTGATACGATACCAGCCCTGCGGTACATATATAACGGGGTATTTGTCTATGGCGTCTTGTATAGCCTTCGTGTCATCGGTCTCTCCGTCACCCTTTACCCCCAACTGCAGCAGGTTCACCCAGCTGCCCATCGAAGGAAAGACCGGGATATCACTGACAGGCGCGGGGGAAAAAGAGTTCAGCGGCTTCAGATCCTCCGTCGTTGCATAACCCGGATCCGCTGACCACCCGTCCATCTGAAGGCCAGCCGTCAGACTACGGACCTCATAAACAGCCCCAACTCCGGCGACCTGCCGGCCATTGGCCGTATTCACGGTCAGCACCGGAACATTCCGGCAAACAACGCGACGGAGGTTGATCTGAACCGCCGCGTTCTCCTCGTTGCTGACGCGGATGGCAGGACCGCGGACACCGTCAAAACGGCAATCTTCCATAAACAACTTCTCGTGATAGTTGGAGTCGATATCGACGACTACAGGCAGGTTTTTAGCGGTCATCCGGACGATCGCCAGGCCCGCCTCCCGCGTACGGATCGCCGCCTTGCGCTGCCCCTCGAACCAGGTATCTACCATCATAAAAGGCCAGCCGGGAGAAGGCTTGGTAGTATAGATGCCGTAGTCGCCGCCAAAAAAACGGACGTCCTCCATTTCATTTCCGACGTCGTACAGCCCCGCCTTCCCGCCCCCGATGAAAATATCGACGTGAGAGATATAGCTGTGCTGGGCAAAATGGGTACGCAGCGCTACCGCCGCGGGATTCCCGTCCTCTATACGCAGGTCGATATTGGACATCGCGCTGTAAAAAGTGGAGGCCCCTGCATCCGGAACCTTCTTTCCCTCCTCCGGCAGGGCGCTGGTAAACCAAAACATATACCTCCCATGCCCCTTGTCGGAGGAATCGGCCGACTGGAAGCCCGGCGAAGACTTGCCAAGAATAAAGACCGGCCGGTTCTTGCCGTAACCGATAAGCCGGACCGCCGTGGGAACATAAATAGTTCTGGTAATAAGGTACCTGCCTTCGGGAATGAAAAGGATCCCGAAATTGCGTTTGACCTTAATGTCGCGAATAGCCCGCTGAAGGGCATCGGAGACATCGGTTCGGCCATCCGCCGTAATATGGAATTCGTCGGGAGTAAAATAGGTGGCCGAGGGATCCTCAGGCCTTTGCGTAAAAACAGATCGTGGAAGCTCACGACCTTCGGCAGATAAAAAGAAAACCAGGACAAGCGTGGGCAAGAGAAAGCTGGCTTTTTTCACGTGATCAGATTTATTATTAAGAAAGATAACAAATCTAATCCGTCGGGGCCACCACGGGCAAAAGGGCGCCCCTTCATTACTACTGCAACCGGCGATTTAATTTACCGGAACGCAGCCTGGCGCTTAAAGACAGATAGCAAAATACATCAGGCCCGAAAAAACCCCCAGCAAAAAGGAAAACAATAACCCTGCGGGCGTCACATGATCCTGAGTAGACAGCGTGAAAATGACTTTTTTCATAGTGGTACGTTTGACCCATAAAAAGCAAGCCACATGCCACGCATAAAACGTTAATAATCAGAACCGCTCCACGACCCTTCATTCCCGTAAAGGGAATGGGAATTTGTTTTGGGACAAGCCGACCATGCCGGGACTATCGCCTTATCTCGACCCCATCTGACCCATCCCCAAATCCGCCGCGGGAGGCACAGACACGGGACGGTCGGCAGGGGCCTGCCCAAACACCGGGTTCGGCTTATCCCCCATATACAGCCGCAGCGTCGACCCCGTCTTCATATCCTGGAACGAAATATAGGACTTGCGATAAGGCACACCATTGAGGGTAGCCCGCTGTATATAGATGTTTTTCGGCCCCCAGTTGGCGGCCTCCACCGTAAATGTCTTACCCCCGCCTACCTCCAGACGCGCATTCTGTACCAGCGGCGTCCCAAAGACAAAGATACCATTGGCCGGATTCACCGGATAAAGACCGACAGCACTCATCACAAACCATGCGCTCATCTGCCCCGCATCATCATTGCCGCAAAGCCCATCGTTCCTGCTGGTATAGAAGGAGTCCGTTATCCGCTTGATCTGGGCGGCCGTCTTCCAGGGAGCCCCGGCGAAAGCATACAGATACGGGATATGGTGATTGGGCTCATTCCCCTGGGCATACATGCCCAAAAGCCCCGAGATATCCGGAGACGCCTGGCTGCCCATGCTCTTGCTGACCACAAAAAGACTATCCAGCTTGCCGATAAAAGCCTTGTCCCCACCCATCATACGGATCAGCGATTCTACATCCTGGGGAACGAGCCAGGTATACTGCCAGGCATTGCCTTCGGTATAGTCGCCCCACTCATGGATCGACTGGAAGGGATCAAAGGGTTCCCTGAACGAGCCGCTCGCCAGCACCGGCCGCATAAATTTGGTGGCCGTATCGAAATAACGCGTATAATAATGTGCCCGCTTCGCATAATACTCCTCGTCATCCTTCCTGCCAAGCCGCGCCGCAACACGCGAGATACACCAGTCGTCGATCGCGTACTCCAGCGCCTTGCTTACGGATTCCCTTTCCTTATCCGCAGGGATATATCCTTCTTCCTTCAGGTACTTCATCCCATAGTCGTCCCGGGTGGACGACGCTTTCATTGCGTCCAGCGCAAGCGCAGGGTCAAAACCCCTGAAGCCCTTCAGATAGGCATCGGCTATAACCGGCACAGCGCTGTAGCCAACCATACAATCGGTCTCCCGGCCCTGCAGATGCCAGATGGGCAGCTTGCCCTGTTGCTGATAGATGGAAAGCATGGAATTAACGATATCGCTCACCCGCTCGGGATGGATTACGGTCATCAGCGGATTCAGCGTCCGGTAGGTATCCCAGAGAGAAAAAATGGTATAGTTGTTAAAAGGCGCCTTTTCGACAACATTCCCATCGGTGCCGCGATAGCTGCTGTCGTGATCGTTGTAAAGAGCCGGGGCCTCCATCGTATGATAGAGCGCCGTATAAAAAACTGTGCGTCGCGAAGCATCCGGTATCGTTGCCTGTATCTTCCCCAGCGCCTTTGCCCATTTCGCATTCCCTTCACGGACGACAGCTCCAAAATTCCACCTGGGGATCTCGGCCTCGATATTGGCAAGCGCTTTTTCTCCGCTGATATTGGACACGCCGACTTTCAGCATGACCATACGCGGCGTATGCCCGAAGGAAATAAGCCCCTTGACCGTATCCGCCTCCAGCGTAAGTTCCTTGATGGGGCGATCGCCGTTGATCAGCGTAAAGTTCTTCAAAGGGACGCTGCTCCGAATGGCAAAATAGATACGCCTGTCCTTTGCCCATTGCGTAGAATTGCGCCAGCCGATGAGCGTCGAGTCGTTGAGCTTCAGCAGATGCGCCTTTACCCGCGGATGCTGCCAGCCGGCATCGAAATTCCCCTGAAGCAGGTCGATGATAATATGACCCGGACGATCCGCCGGGAAAGTATAGCGGTGGAAGGCAACCCGCTCGGTGGCAGTCAGCTCGACCCTGACACGGTGATCCTTCAGCCAGACCGAATAATAACTGGGACGCGCGACCTCCTGTGCATGCGAATAGTGCGAGGAATACCCCTGGCCCGGATCGGCCTGACTACCCGTCTCCATCCTCACCGCACCGGTAAACGGCATGATCAGGATATCCCCGAGATCGGGAATACCCGTGCCGTTGAGATGGTTCTGGGAAAACCCCTTTACAACGCTGTCGGAATAATTATATCCGGAACACCAGTCCCAGCCCTTATTGATATTGTTTGGCCCAACCTGCACAGCCCCAAAAGGAACACTCGCGCCAAGAAAGACATGTCCGTGTCCCCCGGTTCCGATATAAGGATCAACATATTTCAGTACCCCGTTGCTCTGACCATCACGGGATTGAGCAAAGAGAGTGACACTGCACCAAACAGCAAAAAAAGTTAGAACGCATTTCATGGGCTAAAGATACGAAGGTGCAGAATCCGCGCGTCCTGCAGCATAGCTAAAGTTTGCTAACAGTTTTTGATGATATAGATCAATCGGAGGCCGAAATGGTTTTCATTGCTTTGGAGATTATCAAAACTTTTTTCCTATGGTCCGGTATTTCAAATTTGCGCTGGTATTCCTTTATATCCTTTTAACGATCCTTTGCCTCCTGCTGGTGCTGATCCTGTCGGGCATACATATTGCCGGTCTCACCGGCTGGCTGATCGTCGCAGGCTGGACCCTTTATTGCTTTAGCTCCGCCTGGCTTTTTACCGGCCTGAATCTTTATTTTTCCCAGGTGCGCCTGCCGATACGAAGCGAGGAAGAACGGCTGACCTCCGCCTTTACAACCGTCAGCAAAAATGCCGGACCCCACCGGCCGATCCGTCTGCGCGTCATCGAATCCGACGAATGGGAGGCTTTCGCCATCGGCGTCCGCACGATCGCCATCTCAAAAGCGATGCTCCGGGACCTTTCGCCCAACGAGCTGGAAGGGGTCATGGCCCACGAGCTGGGCCACATTATCAGCTATGACACGATAATTGCTTCGGCTTATGTACAGGCGCGCTTCCTGACCTACGGCATTACGATCGTTTTCAGGTGGATCGCCGGCATTCTGACTTTCGGATTCAGAAAACAAAGCCGGCCCAGGCTGTCCCACGGCATTATCTGGCTGGTCCTCGCAGCCATACTCCTGTACTACCTGCGCTTCCTCCCCCTGACGCTGTTCGTCTTGACCTTCGCAATACTCAACCGGTTATTCCGCCTGTTCGATCTCCTGCTTTCGAGACTGACAGAATACCGGCAGGACGCCTTCGCCCATAGTCTTGGCTTTGGGAAGGACCTCCGCGACGTGCTGGAGAAACTGGCCCAGCAACGGGAGCAACCGGTAAGTCCTTATTTTATTGCCTTTCACGGCACCCACCCCATCATCTACAACCGGATCCGGCGGCTCGAGCAGCTGGAAGATACCGGGGATCAGCGCCGGACACTAAACACAAACCCAACCCCATAAACATTGTCGATACTGATATAGCTGGATGCGCTCAGGTGCTTTCGCAGACGGGAAATGAAAACGTCCAGGCTCCGGCCAAGGAAATAGTCGTTCTCACCCCACAGCTGGCTCAGTATTTCCTCGCGCCTGAGGATCCTGTTCTCATTGCGAAAGAGAAAATCGAGCAGCTCGGCTTCACGCGGGGTCAGGCTAACATCCTTCTTCCCGCTGATCGAAAGCCGCAGCGCTTCCTTTGAAAAAGCCACGTCCTCGCAATGAATGACAGGGGTGGACGCGGCCATCTGCGAACCCGTGCTGCGTTTGATAATATTCTTTATCCGAAGGACCAGCTCGTCGATATCGAATGGCTTGCTGATATAATCGTCGGCGCCCAGACGGAGTCCGTGCAGCCGGTCATGCTTTTCATTACGGGCGGTCAAAAAAAGAAAAGGAAGTCTAAGCCCCAGCTGAATGATGCGGTCGGCCAGCTGGAACCCGTCCATCTCCGGCATCGCAATATCGATCAGCGCCAGCTGATATTCTTTCCCGATCACACGCAGCCGGTCAAAAGCCTGACGGCCGTCGGTGGCCCAGTCAACGTCAAAATCGGATATCTCGAGGTACTGCCGGACAACATTACCCAGATCGATCTCGTCCTCAACTAGCAGTAAACGTGGTCTCTTCATATAGTGTGATCGACCGGGATCCACCCGGTCAGAGTCTGATAATGTTAAAGAGGTATGCTGATGATAAAAGTGCTTCCCCGCCCCTCTTCGCTGACGATGTCGATGGTCCAGCCATGCGCTTCAACCGCCTGCTTGACGTAGAAAAGCCCAAGACCAAGGCCTTTGACCGTATTCGTAACGCCATCTGCGCCGATATGCCGGTAGAACTTGTCGAACACGTGCCGCTGAATATCCTGGGTCATCCCGATGCCGTTGTCGCGTATGCCGATATGAATACCCTTTTTATCGTCAAAGGTGGTGACCGCCAGCTCCTTTTCCTCCCTCTTATTATATTTGATCGCATTGTCGAAAATATTCTGCAGAATTGTAGTAAACCAGAACCTGTCAAGCCAGACGGTATCCCTGACCGAATCCTTCTGAAGATAAAACCGGACCTGGCTGCCGGAAAGCTTGAGACGATAGTCCAGCAGTATCTCGTCCAGCAGCCCGCTGAGCGAATACTCTTCCTTATTCAGCGATATCTTGTTCAGGGTAGTAATATCCAACACCTGACTGATAAGCGCCTGCAGCCGGAGGGCCTGCCGCTGCACGACCTCGATAAGGGGCCGGAGGTTTTCCGGACTGGTGAGGATCCTCTCCTTCTGCATGGTCTTATTGGCCACGATGATCGCAGTCAGCGGCGTATGAAACTCATGGGTAATGCTGTTGATGAAATCGGATTTCATCTCGGATAGCTTCTTCTGATGCATCCAGTTCCTGAAGGTGACAAAGAACAGGAAGACCACGGACAATATGGAGAAAAGCGCCAGCAAAAAGGTCGGCATCATGAGCCGGAGAATAGTAGCCCGCCTGTTGCGGATGTCCATATAAAGGCCAAAACTCACCCTGTTGGAATAAGCCTGAGAATTGAAAACGGCTACGGCGATCACCTTATTTCTCGGCAACGGCACTTTCAGCGTCCCCCCGATGCGGATGCCAAATTTCGTCTGAATAGCCGTATCGATCAGGGGATAACGGCTTTTACTACTGTAAAGGTTGACGTATTTCAGGTCGCTGAACATTACCGAGATGTCGTCGATCAGCAGCATATATTCGAGATTACGCTGCAAATGGTGGGTCCGGATTATCCGGCGAAGAACGCTATCCGCCGTATTGACCCGTCGAAGGGTGCCGAAAATGCTGTCGCAGATCTTTTGCCTGAGGACCTCGAACGCCGGAACGTCGGTTCTGTAAAGCCGCTCCAGCTGAGGGGTGTGGGGGATCAGGAAGCTATCGATGATACGCTGTCCGCCCGGCATGACCTTGTCGTTGCGGATGGCCACTCCATATTCCGAATTCAGGACCGAACGCTCTTCCAGATAAAAATGGTCGTTCTTCAGCTCATAAGTATTGTACAGGAGAAAGAACTGCACCGACGATAGGACCAGGAAGCTGAAGATGGCAATGATGATATGCGTTGTGCTGGAATATCTCAAACAAAAAGTTTAGCAATCAGTAAAAGAATTGACCCGCGAATTTATCCCTTATCTGCAATACCTTTGTCGCTCTTTAATTTCCGTTAACAATCTGTTTGAAGTCCATTGACAACATATCGTTAACTCCAATAATACCTTTAAATTCAGTCATTAATAAGCACATTAAAATGCGCAGAATCCCATTTCTTCTCGGCGCGGCGCTGTTATTCCAGCTTGGCGCGACGGGTCAGTTCGTAGACAAGGTGACCGACCCCGTAGATTTTGTAAATCCTCTGATGGGCACGCAATCGACCGGCGGCCTCTCCAGCGGTAATACCTACCCCTCCATCGCCCTGCCCTGGGGTATGAATTTCTGGACGCCGCAGACGGGTAAGATGGGAGACGGCTGGCAGTATACATATACGGCAGATAAGATAAAGGGCTTCAAACAGACGCACCAGCCCTCCCCATGGATGAATGACTATGGCGAGTTCAGCATCATGCCCGTCACCGGTTCGCTTCGTTATACCGAAGACAGCCGCGCCTCCTGGTTCTCGCACAAGGCGGAGGTCGTAAAGCCTTACTACTACAGCGTATACCTCGCCGATGCCGACGTCACGACCGAGATCGCCCCGACGGAACGAGCCGCCCAGTTCCGTTTCACCTTTCCCAGGACGGACAGTACGTATATCGTGGTGGACGCCTATGACAGGGGATCCTATATAAAAGTGATACCGGGCGAGAACAAGGTCGTGGGCTATTCCACGCGCAACAGCGGTGGAGTACCCGCCAACTTCAGGAACTATTTCGTGATCGTCTTCGACAAACCCATCGCCACCACTCACACCTGGAAGGAGAAAGAACTGACGGATGCGCTGGAGCAGACCAGCCGGCACTCGGGGGCTGTCATCGGATTTGGAGCCATGCAACGCGGCGCCATTATACACGCACGGGTAGCGTCTTCCTTCATCAGCATCGAACAGGCGGAAGAGAATCTGAAAGAAATAGGCAACGACAATTTTGAAACGACTGCCCAAAAAGGCCGTGAAATCTGGAACAAAACCCTCAGCAGGGTAGAAGTGGAAGGCGGTACCATCGACCAGATCCGGACTTTTTACTCCTGTCTTTACCGGATGCTGTTCTTCCCGCTGAAGCTCTACGAGAAAGATAAGTCCGGCAAGATCGTTCACTACAGCGTTTACAATGGGCAGGTGGAAGACGGCTATCTGTTTGCAGGCACTGGTTTCTGGGATACCTTCCGCGCCCTCTACCCCTTCCTCAACCTGGTCTACCCCTCGATCAATAAAGAAATGCAGCAGGGACTGATCAACGACTATAAAGAGGGCGGATGGCTGCCCGAATGGTCGAGCCCCGGGTATCGCAGCGTAATGGTGGGAAATAACTCCGCCTCGGTAGTAGCCGACGCCTGGCTGAAGGGGATCAGAGGCTATGACATCAACCTCCTGTACGAAGCACTGAAAAAGGACGCCAATAATATGGGCCCCATCGAAGCCGTCGGACGCACCGGGGTGGAATACTACAATACGCTCGGCTATGTGCCCTATGACGTCAGGATCAACGAGAACGCCGCCCGGACCCTGGAATACGCCTACGACGACTTCAGCATCTACCGCCTCGCAAAAGCGCTCGGACGGCCCGCTTCAGAACAGAAATTGTACGCCGGCAGAGCCATGAACTACAAGAACCTCTTCGACCCCGAACACCGACTAATGAGAGGCAAGAATAAGGACGGAAAATTCCAGTCGCCGTTCAATCCTTTCAAATGGGGCGACGCCTTTACTGAAGGCAACAGCTGGCACTACAGCTGGAGCGTCTTCCACGACATCCAGGGCCTGATCGACCTGATGGGCGGAAAGACCGAATTCATAAAAATGCTGGACTCCATATTCATCATGCCGCCCACTTTCGACGACAGCTACTACGGCGGCGTCATCCACGAGATCAGGGAAATGCAGATAGCTGGGATGGGACAGTACGCACACGGCAACCAGCCCATTCAGCACATGCTGTATTTGTATAACTACGCCGGTCAGCCCTGGAAGACCCAGTACTGGATAAGACAGGCCATGAGCCGCCTGTATCAGGCTACCCCCGACGGATACTGCGGCGACGAAGACAACGGACAAACCTCGGCCTGGTATGTATTCTCTGCACTCGGCTTCTATTCCGTCTGCCCGGGTACCGACCAGTACGTGCTGGGAACGCCGCTGTTCAAAAAAGCGACCATCCACCTGGAGAATGGAAAGGATTTTGTCATCAGCGCACCGGCCAACAGCGCCGCCAACATTTATATACAGGGTGCAACCCTCCAGGGACAACCCTACGGTAAGAACTGGATCTCCCACGCCGATATACAGCAGGGTGGCGAATTCCAACTGAACATGGGCTCATCGCCGAACACGACGAAGGGCACCGGCGAAAGCGATTTTCCTTATTCCTTTTCTACCGATAAGGACAATCCACTGAAGAAGAAATAAACCATAGAAGATACATGAAACAACAACTCGTGGGGTTCCTTACACTCGCAATGACCGTATCCGCATCTATCGCCGTCAGAGCCCAGGATTTCGTAAGCCGGGACTCGATAAGTAAAGGCCGGTATACCCTGATCTTTATCAACAGGGACCGGAACTTCAGCCAGGAAACTAAGCAACAGATGATCGACGCATTTTTTACCGTCTATCCACGCGAGGCAAAACGCTTCAATAAGCACACCCTCAGGACGGTGACCTTCCTTATCGACCCGACCTATAAGGGAGTGGCGGAGACGGGCAATGGCCGGGCCAGATACAACCCGGAATGGCTGAGGAAGAACCCTGAGGATATCGACGTCGTAACCCACGAAGTAATGCATATCGTCCAGGACTACCGGCACGCCAACCCCGGATGGCTGACCGAAGGCATCGCAGACTATGTCCGGTATGTCTATGGCGTAAACAATGTAAAGAGCAGGTGGACCCTTCCGGACTACCGGTCGACGCAGAACTATGAAAATGCCTATCGCGTGACGGCAAGATTCCTGCTATGGGTGGAAAAGACAAAGAACAAAAGGATCGTAGACAGGCTGGACGCCGCACTCCGGGACGGGACCTATCAGCCCCAGCTATGGGAAAAGCTCACCGGCGCAACCGTAGACCAGCTGTGGAAGGAGTATGGCGCCGATCCCGCCCTGTCGCTGACGTATAAATAATCCTATCTTCGGGCCATGAGAAGCAGCTGTTTATTAAGCCTGGCCTTCGTCTTTTTGTTGGGATCAGGTAACGCACAAACCGATCTGCACGACCTGCAGCAAAAATTCGTCGACCTGCGTTTCGGAATGTTCATCCATTTCAACATCCCTACCTTTATGAACCAGGACTGGGCCGACCCCGAAGCAGCTCCGGCCCTTTTTAATCCAGGCAGGCTGGACTGCGCCCAGTGGGCCCGGGCAGCAAAGTCCGCCCATATGTCCTACGGATGTCTGACCACAAAGCACCACAGCGGATTTTGCATCTGGGATACGAAGACCACCGACTACAACGTGATGCACAGCCCCCTGCGGCGGGACGTGGTCCGCGAATACGTAGACGCATTTCGGGCACAGGGACTCAAGACCTGTCTCTACTATTCGATACTCGACACCCATCACCGGCTGCGGCCCGGCTTTATTACCAGACAGCATATCGGGATGATAAAGGCGCAGTTGACCGAGCTGCTCACCAACTACGGCGAGATCACCGCGCTGATCATCGACGGCTGGGACGCCCCCTGGTCCAGGATATCCTACGACGACGTCCCTTTCGAAGCCATCTACCGGCTGATAAAATCCTTACAGCCCAACTGCGTGGTGATGGACCTCAATTCCGCCAAATACCCCCCCGAGGCCCTTTTCTACACAGACATCAAATCCTACGAACAGGGCGCAGGCCAAAAGATATCCACGGCGACCAACAGACTCCCCGCCCTGTCCTGCCTGCCGCTGAATTCGGCCTGGTTCTGGAAAACGGATTTTCCGACCTCTCCCGTAAAAGACCCGAAGATGCTCGTCAGCGAGGACATCGTTCCCTACAACAAGATCTACGACAACTTCATCCTTAACGTGGCGCCCAACCGCGACGGACTCATCGACGACAACGCGCTGGCGGCACTTGCGGAAATAGGACGCATCTGGAAGAACGACGGTCCCGTCGCAATCCTGCCACCCACGGAAGCGCCCATCATCTCTCCAAACATCGCCAAACACCAGCCCGCCAACTCCAGCTGGAGCGACGATATGAATATCATGGATTTTGGCAACGACGACAATTTCCATACCGCCTGGCAGTCGAACACCACCGTCAGGCAGCCCTGGTACGAGGTCGAACTGGACGCCGAAAAACCATTCAACGCAGTAGTCATCACAGAAGAGAAAGAGAACGTCAGCCATTACCGGCTGGAATACCGGGTACACGGCCAGTGGAAACCCCTGTTCAACGGAGAAAAGAAAGGGAGGGTAAAAATACACCGGTTCGACCGGGTCTGGGGAGACAAGGTGAGGATCATGATGGATGGCTTTGCGACGCCGCCCGCCATCGCCGAGTTCGGCGTATATGATGAAAGAAGGTGACGAACACTGCCCGGTCCGTCAACGCGCCGGGCCATCAATGCACAAACCCTGTTAGGTCCAGGTCCGCCTGACTCACCCCCTCCTTCATATCCTGATAGTTGATCCGAAGAAAAGTCCGGCCTCCTTCCGCCGGTACACCCATATCCACCTCAACCACGCGGGCGGTGATCTTATAACTCTGCAGCGAGCTGTTCACATCCACCTTCCGAAACCTCCAGCTATACCCCTGCACCAGCTGCAATGACGCAAGCTGCCCGGCACTCATAGGCCCCACGAAAGGAAGGGTGTCCTCCGCAAAAATGATTCGCTGTTGCTGAAGGTCGACTTCGAGATACGCAAATATCCTGGCTTCCCCCTCACCCCTGAAATGCAGCACGTTCTTCTCACGGACAACCGTAACGCTTTTTTGGGCAAGAGTCACCAGACGCGGGGGCTGCTTCTCCAGCTGCTGTAGCCGCCCATACTCCTCCCTGCTGATGCCAAAACGCTCGTTGTACGGGAGGAGCTGCCCCGCGGAGCCAGCCTGCCCGCCGGACACATACTTTTTCCGGTACTCATCGAACCACTTCTTATCCGCCGCAACGGCACTATCGAACCGCACCAGTATAACCTTCACGTCCGCCGGAATATCCGGCCCCGTAACGTCATAAGTAAATGCAGAACGCCCCAGCACCGAATCCACGAACCGGAAAGCGCGCACCAGACGCACCACACTGGTGTCAGCAGGAACCTGACCGCTATTGCCCCCCATATCCCTGACCTGTCCCGAACTGACTCCCGCAAACCCCGCCAAAACAATAAACAGATATACTTTTTTCATACTACAAACACTGTATTCAATAATTTGGCAAATAACGTAAAAAATCTGTAGCTTTGCACCCCGTTCCACGTACTATTGCCCAATAGTATAATGGTAGTACAACAGATTCTGGATCTGTCTGTCTTGGTTCGAATCCAGGTTGGGCAACTTTAGTAAACCGCTGCTCGTCAGCGGTTTTTCTATTTATCCTTCCCAAAACCACCCTCCCCACACCAAAAAACTACCACTTAGTTGTATTGACCCCGACAGCCCCGCACCCTACCTTTGTGAGACCTAACAGACCATAGGGTACGACTCCAAACATAAAACTACGGACGGTTTTACAGTGAAGAACAGAAAGGCCGGGCACAGCGAAAAGCGAAGCCCGGCTTTTTGTATTCCATAACCCCCAAAAAAGCCGGGACAGGTTTTTATCTTCTAAAGATCATTTTAGTACTCTGAGCGGGCAACCCATCGATAAGCAACGAACAGATATACGTCCCAGGCACCGCAAACCCATGATTCAGCAGCACCTGGTTCAATCCCTTCTTCAACTGCACCTGCATCCGGCTGATCACCCTCCCATCCAGCGCAGTGAACTGCAGCCACGTACGGTCGGCAAAAATATCCGTGCCCGAACTGATCGCGATCATGGTCGACTCGTCAAAAGGGTTGGGCCGGTTAGGCAGCAGTTGTATACCATAATATCCCGGGTCGGAGGGCGCGCCACGGCTCCCATCGGAAGCAGGAAGGTTCAGCACATACTGCTTCGTCGACAGGGTGAACTCTGTCGCAAACTGGCTTTCGGTATTGCTGGCGTCCATAGCGGCGGCGCTGATATAGAAACTGGTGTTCATAGGATAGGGCACCGTAATAGTATCGACAAGATTGGCGACCGTATAGACGGAATCCCAGTCGTTGGAATTCGACCGGATGGCGACCCGGTATCCCGGATTCGTGACACCGGAAGGCGGATTGAATTTGACCCGCACCAGATTGGCCGAGACAACGGTCGGCGTAAAATTCACGGTATCCGGGCCCAGCGCCACCATCGCCAGCGAGTTGCCGTTGACGAGGGTATTGCGGGAAAGATAGTCGACGTTGACATACAGCGAGTCGACCTTACCGTCTCCATTAAGATCGCGCCCAAGGCTGTCCCGGATATTGTGCTGCCGGTCCTGATAGGAACCGGCCGTGCTGCCATTTCCATCTTCATTGGCCTGCGTAAACCGCACCGCCGTATAGCCAAGCGTACTGAAGGCCTGGTGGTCCCCGCCCCGGCCGGTCCGGTCTTCGTTCTGCATGATATTGATATCCATTGGGACGCTGACCTGATTGATCAGCTGCTCCTTATACTCCAGCTTGACATAGCGGGCCCATTGCTTGTACGCCGAATTGATCGTACCCAGTGAGAATATCCGGATATCCGTACTGTCGATATTGCCGTAAAAAGGACAGCCTGGCGCCGAGGCGGTATGCCCGCAGAAAACTCCGCCCGAAACGTCGTTGTTATTCACGGCCTTGATGAGCACATTCTTGCTGTCCAGATAGTTGGCCAGCGCAGTCGATCCGATAAGCCCCTGCTCTTCACCCGTGAGCACAACAAATACGAGCGTGCTTCGAAAAGTATATTTGCTCAGTACCCGGGCCAGCTCCATCACCAGCGCCGTGCCGGTAGCATTGTCCCCTATGCCCGGAGCGCTGCCCGTAACATCACAGTTGTCGGCATTGCGGCTGTCCATATGTCCTTCGACGATGATCAGCGAAGGATTGGCCGTCTGACTGCCTGGCAATACCGCCATGACATCGGCATGTCTCGTGATGGAACCCGAACAGCCCGCGGACGAGGGCGAATAATCGAACCATAGATAGGCGGGCTTCAGCCTCCCTTCATTCGCCGTACTATACTGGAGGAATTTGCTGTATACCCAGCGTCGGGCGGCGCCGATGCCCCTCGTAGACGAGCTGGTATCCGAAAAGGTATTCCTGTTCCTGAAAGCGGCCAGAGCAAACAGATCGGCCCTGAGCGAATCGGCCGAGATATCGTTCATCAGACCAGACGAGATGACCATGGGGTCGGTGATGACCGTCGAAGCCTGGTAGTTCACAGGATTATAGGTCCCCAACAGGATCTTGTTTACTTCGGACGAAGAAACAGTCTGGTTGGTTTGCGCGTACGTGCATTCCCCCCACGTAATCGTGAGCAGGACGGCGGGCAATAGGTTTTTCATGCCGGCTTGGATTTACGGTTAAAGCACGGTCGGGCAAAGGGGGAAGGGAGCTTCCTGGAAAGCTCCCTTATGAGTTACTGATTGAATACCTTTTTTACGAATACCTGATCAGCCAGTACGATCTGAACAAAGTAAACAGAAGACGGCAGCGAAGAGAGATCGTTTATCACAAAGGAATTAACGCCTTTCGCGCCCTGGTAACGCGCCTGCATAATCGCAATACCTTTACTGTCGATCAGCCGGATAGCGACACGCTCCGCGCTGGCCAGGTTCAAACGTACGGTCAGCTGTGACCTGAAAGGGTTCGGCGAAACGTCCAGAACAGTGGTTCCGGCAGTGGCGGCGATCGTCACCACATTGCTGTAGGCAACAGTGCCGCTGCCATCTGTCCATTTGAGACGGTAATAAGTAGCGGTATTAGGGGTAGGACTCTTGTCCGTATAAACATGATTGACGTCGGTGCCATTGCCGGTGCCGGCGACAGTACCGATGGGTGT
>Ga0105239_10000945_pt1 | contig 40925 bp, 35 predicted proteins | sample KBSC44metaG_FD_92761 | JGI IMG/M metagenome (GOLD analysis project Ga0105239, IMG submission 92761) | Corn rhizosphere microbial communities from Kellogg Biological Station, Michigan, USA - KBS C4-4 metaG | ecosystem: Host-associated > Plants > Roots > Rhizosphere > Soil | place: Michigan, USA... | reverse complement strand
CAGCAGCCGGTCAGCGATCCCCAGGCGTTGGATCTGCTCGCGGTAGGGCGCGGCGTCCTCATAGAACTCGCCCGCCACCAGCAGCCTGATGCCCAGCTCGCCGATGCGTTTGTCGGCCATGGCATCCAGCAGGATGTCCAACCCCTTATAGCGGCGGATAAACCCGAAGAACAGCAGTACCCGGTCGTGATCGCCGATGGCCACGCCCTTCTCCCGTAGCGCCTGCCGGGCCGCGGCCTGGGCGATCGGCGCCCCGAAGTTATCGTAGAGGGGATGGGCGACCTGGACAGCGGGCTTCACCGGTTGGAAACCCCGCAGATCCATCATGACTTTTTCACTCATTGTGACAAAGGCGTCGCAGGAATTAAGGAAATACCGGGCAAAAGGCCGGTCCCCCGGCCGCTTCTCGTGGGGAATAACGTTATCTGTGATGGCAATGATCCGGGTGTGTTTGTTCTTGCGCACCTGCCGCAGGATGGTCCCCAGGGCCGGGCCCATGAGGGGTAGCCAGAAACGGACCACGATGATATCCGGGCGAAGCCGCCGCAGCTCCCGGCCCACCGAGAGCCAGTTCAGCGGATTCATCGAGTTTATCCGGGTTTTTATGGTCAGCCCCTCCGGCGGCGGATCGGTGCTGTATTGCGTGGTGCCGGGAAAAAGGAAACCGGGATATTGCAGTGAAAAAGAATAGATAGGGCATTCATAACCCATCGCGAGGAACTCCCGGGACAGCCGCTGGTCAAACGTGGCCAGGCCGCCCCGCAGCGGATACGCCGGGCCCATGATGACTACCGTTCCGTTCATGATGGATCGAGACCCAGTTTTTGTTCAATGAGATAGTGATTGCGGCCCGGGGAGTTGCGCGAGATCAGCTCGGCGACAAAACCGGTCAGGAAGAGCTGGGTCCCCAGGATCATACAGGTCAGCGCGATAAAAAAGGACGGCCGGTTCGTCAGCGAAAAGATCTCCGGGTGGGTCAGTTTCTGGATCACCAGCGAAACCCATTCGCCAAAGCCGATCAGCCCGCAAATGACCCCGATCGGACCAAAGAAATGCATCGGCCGTTTGCCGTACTTGCCGACAAAAGTGATGGAGGCCAGGTCCAGCAGGCCCTTCAGCCCCCGGCCCAGTCCGCCGAACTTCGTATAGCCGTATTTCCGGGCGCGGTGTTCGACGACCTTTTCGCCGATGTTTCTGAATCCCGACCATTTGGCAATGACCGGGATGTACCGGTGCATCTCGCCATACACCTCGATACTCTTGACGACCTTATTGCGATAGGCCTTCAGGCCGCAGTTGAAATCATGCAGCTTGATCTTGCTGACCTTTGACGTGGTCCAGTTGAAGAATTTGGAGGGCAGGGTCTTGGAAATAGGGTCGTGACGGACTTTTTTCCAACCGCTGACCATATCGTACCGGTCCTCGAGGATCATGCGCCGCAGTTCGGGGATCTCATCGGGGCTGTCCTGCATGTCGGCGTCCATCGTGATCACGACGTCCCCATTGGCCGCCTTGAAACCCTCGTTGAGGGCGGCGGACTTCCCGTAGTTGCGCTGGAACTTGACCCCCTTTATATGCGGGTTTGCGGCCCGCAGCTTCTGGATCATCTCCCAACTGTGGTCGGTGCTGCCGTCGTCGACCAGGATCACTTCATAGGAAAACCAGTTGTCATTCATGACCCGTTCGATCCAGCTGCACAGCTCGGGCAGGGATTCATCTTCGTTATAGACCGGTATGACGATTGATACATCCATTAATTTGTCCTTTTCCTTTGACCCACGGCCGCGGCCAAACCGAGCGCGACCAGGAACAAGATAATATAAATTCGTGCCAATCCTCCCAGCATATTCCAAAGCGAGAACGGATCGCCCGCCTTTACCTGCTCCACCATCCTTGCGGTATCCTCTTCCGAAAACTTGAATGACCGGTAGGTCGCCTCCGTCTGGGCGATGAGGAGCGGCATCAGCTGTAGCTTGAACTTCGTATCGATGCTTAGCAGCAGCCAGGCGGATAGGGTCTGCACCGCCATCCCGATCACCATCACGCCGAAGATGACCTTCAGCGCCCGCCGGAATTCGAGATAGCCCTCGTTCTGCTTCCGGGCGGCAATACCCGCCACGAGAGCGATCCCGATCAGCAGGATGTATTTGATATAGCCGGTACGGCCGATGAATGCTTCCGGTCCCCCCTTCCAGCTGGCCAGGGTGAACAAGATCATGACTCCCGCGGCGATCGCGCCGTATAGTAAGACGATGGAAGGTTTCTTTGCTGTGGTCATGGATCAGGACTCCGGTTGATTCAGGTGTAGTTGCCTCCCATTCAGTATCCCCAGGACGCGTCCCCGCAGGGTCTTGCCAAGGAACGGGTTGTTCTTCGACTTCGACGCGCTCGTGGTCAGCGTCGTTGTTCCGGCCGGATCGAAGAAGCTAAGCACCGCTTCCTGTCCTTCGGCGATGGAAGGCTGGGCGAGCCCGAAAATAGCCCGGGGGCCGCTGCTCAGCAGCTCCACGGTACGCGTAACCGAAAGATCGGGCAGCGCGGTGCGCAACACCGCATACGTGGTCTCGAGGCAGCTCATGCCCGGCCTGGCATATTCGAACTCGACGATCTTGCTGTCATACTCCTGTGGCTGGTGATGGGCGGCGACGGCATCGACCTGGCCCTCCATCACCGCCTTCCGCAAGACCTGGACGGTCGCCTCGTCGCGGAGCGGCGGATAGACCTTCAGGTTGGTATCATAGTCCGTCAGATCGGCGTCGGTATAGAAAAGATGATAGGGCGTCACCGAACAGCTGACCGCCAGCCCCGACTCTTTGGCCCGGCGGATATATTCCAGGCTCCGCGGGGAGGTGACCCCGGTAAAATGGAGTTTGCTTTCGGTATAACGCGCCAGCTTGATATCGCGGGCGACCATCAGCTCCTCGGCCATCATCGGCTTGCCGGGCAGACCCAGCCGGGTCGAGATGACGCCTTCGTTCATCAGCCCGTTGGCGCCTACCGTCCGGTCGTCGGGGACCTGGATGATGACCCCGTCGATGGCCTTTACATATTGCAATCCTTTGAGCAGCAGTCCCGCCGCCTGAACGGGCAGGGTCCCGTCGCTAAAGGCGACGGCGCCGCTGTTGTGCATGTCGTACATTTCGGCGAGATCCTTTCCTTCGAGACCTTTTGTGACGGCGCCAATAGGACGGACCGTTACCGGCAGACTGGCGGAAGCCCGCATGACGTACTCGATCTGGGTCTTGGAATCCAGCGCTGGTTTGGTGTTGGGGAGGACGAAGACATCGGTGTACCCGCCTGCGGCGGCCGCTGCGGCCCCCGTCATCAGGGTCTCCTTGTATTCATACCCCGGATCGCCAAAATTGGAGAAGAGGTCCACCCAGCCTGGGGATACATGCAGCCCGGGATGCCGGACGACGGTGCCGGCGGTGGCATTGAGTTCGGGTCCGATGGCTTTGATCCGGCCATCTTCCACGAGGATATCGCAAATTTTTCCGTTGTGAGGGGAATTGCGGTCGACGACGAACGCTTTTTCTATCAGAATGGTCATTTCCAAAGAATTGCGCGAAGATAGCGCTTCTTTAGGAATATTCGACAAACAAATTGTCCGTATAGCACCACATCCATTTCTCCCCGGGCTCCGAGGAGATCACCACCGGGTGAGCGGTCCGGTGGAAGTGTTTGGTCATATGCTTGTGCCGGGAATCGTCACAGCACAGGGTAACCCCGCAGGTTTGACAGGTACGCAGGTGGACCCATGTGCTGCCCGACTTGATACATTCTTCGCAAACGTATTCCTTTGCGAGTTTCAGCTCCTTGATCTCTTTCATGTGTGAGCAAATCTCATCTGCCATAACGAGTGTTTTATACTTCCGCCAAATATTTGTGTACAAAGCTGATCGCCATCGATCCTTCGCCAACTGCCGAAGCCACCCGGTTCATCGCCCCGGCGCGGACATCGCCCGCCGCAAAGATCCCCGGACAGCTGGTCTCCAGCAGGAACGGATCGCGATCCTGCTTCCAGACCTTCTTGAACTGATCGTACGTCTTCAGATCGCGACCGGTCTCCAGGAAACCTTTCTCATCCTTGATGATATCGAGCCCGATCCAGTCGGTGAACGGTTTGGCGCCGATAAAGATAAAGAGGGCATTGGCCTTGTGTGTCGTGACCTGACCCGTGTCGCATTGCAGGATACTCAGCTCCTCCAGCCGGCCCGAAGCGCCCCGGGCTTCCGCGATCTCGCTGCGCGAAAGGATATGGATATTCTCCCGCTTGGCGATCTGATCGATGAGGTAGGCGGACATCGTGCTGGTCAGGTCATCGCGGCGGATGACGATGGTGACACTGGCGGCAAATTTCGAAAGATGCATGGCCGCCTGTCCCGCCGAATTACCACCCCCTACGACAAACACCTCGCAATCCCGGAAGGCGGCTGCTTCCGTCATCGCCGCCCCATAATAGATGCCGGCGCCCGTAAAATCGGGAACGCCCTTGGTCTCCAGCTTGCGATAGTCGACGCCGGTAGTGATGACCACGGCATGGGTATTTATCTCCTCGCCCGATTCCAGCATCACCTTTTTATATCCATCCTTCTGGCATATTTCCCGGACATCATGCGGCAGCAACACTTCCGCGCCCAGTCTCGTGGCCTGGGTGATCGCCCGCCGCGTCAGATCGCTCCCGCTCAGCCCGTTGGGAAAGCCAAGGTAATTCTCGATACGCGAGCTGGTGCCGGCCTGGCCGCCGGGCGAACGCCGCTCGATCAGCAGCGTCTTCAGCCCCTCGGAGGCGCCATACACCGATGCCGCCAGACCCGCCGGCCCGGCCCCGATGATCACGACGTCATAAACGATATTCTTGATCTCCGGCGCCAGCCCGATCTTTCGCGCGATCTCGGGGATACCCGGCGAGCACATGCAGGTGCCGTCCTCGAGAATAATGGCAGGGAGGTCTTTCAGTTCAACATTGTTCACCTTTAGCAGGTCCTTCGACGCCGGGTTGAGCTCCACGTCCTGCCACTGAAAAGGCACCAGGTTGCCCGACAGGAATTCCTTTATCTCGTGCGACTTCGGCGAGAACTGGTAACCGATCACTTTGATCCCCTTGAAGGCGGGATGGTAATTTTCCTGCCAATCCTCCAGCAGATCGGTGATGACGGGATAGAGCTTCTCGTCCGGCGGGTCCCAGGGCTTCATCAGGTAGTAGTCCAGCTGAACGTTGTTGATCGCCTTGATCGCCGCATCCGTGTCGGAATAGGCGGTGAGCAACACCCGTTTTGCATCGGGAAAATAGTCCCTCGCCTTCTGCAGGAAGTCCACGCCTTCCATCTCGGGCATCCGCTGATCGGATACGAAAAGCGCGATGTCCTCGCCCTTGTTCTTCAGGTCGAGAAGACTCTCCATCGCTTCGGGGACGGAGGTAGTGCTGAGGACACGATGGGTACTGCGAAATTGATTCCGGAGATCGCGCGCGAAGGCCCGTAAAACCTGCGGATCGTCGTCTATAGCAAAAATGATAGGAAGTGCCATGTTGATTAGTGCTGCAATTTACAAACTATCCTGCTATGGGCAGGCAAACAATAAATTCCGTGTGCCCCGGAACTGATGTACATTTTACGGAACCATGGTGCTGACCGACCACGATACGCTGTACCACGTCCAGGCCGAGCCCCGTTCCTTTGCCGATCTCCTTGGTGGTAAAGAAGGGATCGAATATCTGCGACCGGATATCCTCCGGTACTCCCGGGCCATCATCGATGATCGAGACCTTGGCAAAGGAATGATCCCGTTCCGTCCGGATCGTCAGCGTTCCCTTACCGTTCCCTTCCATGGCGTCCGCTGAATTGTCAATTAGATTGGTCCACACCTGGTTCAGCTCGCCGACGAGGGCCATGACCATCGGGAGCTGTTGATCGAATTCCTTCACCACGGTGATATTCCCTTTCTTCAGTTTATATTCCATCATCTTGAGCGTGTTGATGATGCCCGTATGGATATCTATCCGCTCCTTGCCCTTACCCTGATCCATATGCGTGAAATTCTTCACCGACTGGATCAGCTCGAAGATGCGTTTTGCCGCCTCGCGGATATCCTGTACCATGCGCTCGGTGACGAGATTGGTGTTGATCCAATTGAATACGGAAGATTGGTATTCCAGCGGGATATGCTCGTCAAAAGCCTCCATGTCCTCACAGGTAAAGCCATATTCCAGGAAATTCTGCGCCACATCGTCGGCGCATTCGACCTTGTGGTCCTCCAGCCAGTCGCGCATTTCGTCCTCCATCTCCGTCCGCTGCACCAGCGTGAGCCTGGGCTTGTCGGCCCTGTTCAGGATCTCGAAGAGCTTGGACGTGACGAAATCGACATCCTTTGCCTCGATGCGGACGTTGATGACGTCCTTGAACAGATCGGGCTCCAGTTGCAGGTGATGCACCAACGACTCCGAACCCCGGACGATGGCCGCCGCAGGATTGTTCAGCTCGTGGGCCAGTCCCGCAGACAGCTTGCCAAGGGCCATCATCTTCTCGTTCTGCTGCTGCAGCGAGGTGAAGTTCCGCACGCGATTGGTCATGACATGTACAAAGGCGCCGGTGAGCTCGTAGTTCCGGGCCACCAGCTCGCGAAATTTTTCCATCGGCAGGGTCATGAGCGTGGTCTCCTGAAGGACCTTGGCGTTGACGGTGATCTTTTTCGCACGCGAGAAAGGCAGGGCCCCGCTGACATCCTTCGGCCCGAGGATACCTACTTCGATGATCTCCTGTTTCTGCAAATAATAGAGCTTGATCTTACCTGATATCACAATATATGCGCCATGGATCGGGTCCCCGACCTGGAAGAGATAATCGCCTTCCGGCACGGTCCGGCACTCGGAATTATCGATCAGCCATTGAAGCTGATCGGCCGGCACGTCCGACAAAGCCTCAATGGAATGAAGCCAGTCCGTCGTCACTATTGGTGTAATGGTTTCCATACCGGCAATTTACTCAATTTTCCCATCGCATCGCCAGGGCCGGCGGCGGGAGCTCAATACGGAAAAAGGGAAGAATAGGGGTTTTCGCCGATCCCGGTCCAGTCCAGCTTGTAATAATAGGGATTACCGGCCAGCGGACAGCCCGTGGCCTTTCCCGTCGAGTCCAACCCGAAGGTCAGGGTCGTGGTGCCAGAGGGATTGTTCAGCGTGGCCTGTCCGCCTGTCATTTTCCAGCCGCAGCTCTGGCTGATCTGCAACGGGGTCGTGGGGACCATGAGGATGCTGTTGCCCCATCGGTTGGCGCCCCAGTCGGCGACGTTCCCGACCGTCCCGGCCGAATCGGTCCCCACCGTAGAGACGACGATGCCCTGGTTATTGGTGTAGGTGCGCTGCCGCGTGAACCGCCAGCTGGTGGTGACCAGGTCGTCATAGCTGATCTGGATACCGGAACCGGCGATGGAATGTACGACGGCCGACCCTGCGGCGAGGTTCGCCAGCTTGCCGCCGCTGAGATTCCGATACGTGAAGTTGCCGTAAAAGACCAGCGTTTTGCCGTCGGCTATCCGGGTGATGCCCACGTTGTTGAAAAAGACGTTGATCGAATCGCCCACACTGTCCCAGCGAGCACCCGGCGGATAGGTGATATTGATGGAACCCGTGCGGCTCCGCAGGGCATCGCAGGTATTCCCGTTATAGGTGATCGCGATGACATTGGGGGTGTCGGCATTGTTGATGGCGAAGGTGCCGCCACAGACGTTGGCCTGATTCTCGAGCACGCTGTCCACATCATTGAAAGCGGCGTCCAGCTCATTGGAAACGCGCAGGGCGTCATCGGCCTGCTCCTGCAGCTCAGCGGTAAAGACCTTGGCATTGTTCAGCGAACTGGTTTTTTTCGAACAGGAGAACAGGACGGCCGCAAAAAGGAACACCGGTGCAAGACGTTTCATGGCCCGAAAATACACAAAAAAAAGCGACCCCCTCCGGGGCCGCCTTTGCTATGGGTGCGAAAACAAAGTTAATATGGCATGATAAAAGTGTAGCTCTTGCCGCTCAGGCCCGTCCATACCAGCTGGAAATAATATACGCCGGTACCGATGGGACAGCTGATGGCCTGACCCGTGGAGTTCAATCCAAAGGTGATATCCGTGGTGCCCTGCGCATTGGTCAGTGCGACCTCGCCGGCCGTCAGCTGCCAGGCGCAGCTTTGCGCGACCGTGAGCCCGGTCTTGATCTGTACGGTGAAGGCATTCCCAAAGCGGTTGGTCCCCCACTCGGAGATCCCGCCCGTGTTACCCTCCGAATGAGTACCCGTCGTCGTCAGCACGATCCCATTATTGTAGGTATAGGTACGCATGCGGGCGATGTTCCAGGTGCGTTGAGCGCCGTTGTCGAAGGTGATCGACATATTGCTGCTGCTGATGGTATGAACCACCGGCGAGCTGTTGGCGCTCAGGGTAAAGATATTGCCGCCGCTGACATTGGTATAGGTATGCGTCCCGTTGAGAGTGATGCTCTTGCCGTCGAGGACCCGGGTGATCTTCAGGTTGTTGAACGTCACCGTAAAGCTCGTGCCGGCCGTCGCCCATTTGGCGCCCTTGGCCCAGGCGACAACGATGCTGCCGGTGCGGACACGGGTCAGTTGACAGTTGCCGCCATTATAAGTAATGGTAAGGTTGCGGGTGGCGTCGATGGTATCGATGGTTACCACCGCATCGCAGATCAGGCTCTTTACCGTATCATGGGCGGTGCCTCCCTGTACGGCAACGCCATAACGGATGGGAGCAGTCTCACTGGTACCCGTAACGGAGGCCTGGCCGTTCATGCTGGTATTGACATCGTCAAAGGCGGCGTCCGTCTCATTGGACACGCGGTTCTCGTCATCGGACTGAGTTTGCAGATCGGCATTGGAAGGAGCGGCGTTCGAATTGTTGCTGTCCTTCTTACAGGCGAACAGGAACAGCGACAATGACGCGGCCATCAATAAGGATTGGATCTTAATTTTCATAATCGGGATTTAGTAGTTTTTAAGCTTTTAAATAGTTCTTCTTAGGACGAATGGTGGAATCTTTAGTTTAACGGGTCAAAAAATATATTATTTTTTAAACCACTATAAGAAAGATGTTAATGATTCGTTTCTACAGGGTCGCTGCTTCTAAACCCCTTGAATGCTAACACGTTTCTTCCTGGCCCTGACCCTGGTCCTTTTCTGCTGCGAGCCGCTTTTTTCCCAGCATCCCCGCCTTTTTACAGAAAAGCTTGGCAATCATCCCCAGTTCCCCTTTCTTCAATTTGAAAAAGGCGTCACCACCCGCGCCCTTTTTGTAAAGGCCGCAAAAGACCCCGAAAGCCGCAGCCGATACAAAACGGAATTTGCCGCTTTCAACCGCCTTCTTGAAGATATCGGCTTTACGAACGGGTATAAGCAACTCCGCACCGACAATGTCGAGAACGTTTTCATCAATCCCGGTACCATCGGCAACCTCGGCTTCTTCAATAAGGAAAGTAATTATATCTATATAAAGCTAAACCCGGCAGGGGAGGGGGAGGATGGCATCGCAGCCTGGAAGATCACGGGTCCAGGCGGCCGCTATATCCATATCCTGCATACCTGTGGCAACGCCTTCCTCATTGGGAAGACCATCGGTAAACCGGACTGCCCTTGCGAAGGGCGCACCAAGACCGACTCGCTCAACGTCAGGGATACGGTCTCCCGGGCCGATACCCTTTATAAAAGAGATACCCTATATATAAAGACCGCCGGCGTCAATGACTCCATCTGCTCCAAAAAATGGGAACTCACCCTCGACGGCGGCGCCTCCGTCAATTCGATACCGCGGATCGACAATACGACGCAGCACACCCGCACCAACGGCTGGCAGCCGGTCGTCGAGTTGACGGTCTCGCGCATCTTCGGCCACTGGTTTCAGGCGGGACTCTCCGCCGGCTATCTCAGCCTTTCGTACCAGGACGACTTTTCGGGTGCAACTCCCAACACCTGGCACACCGTCTATCCCGCCAAACCCGTCATCCCGTTGCAACTCTTCGCCAAGGCTACGATCGGGGGGCCGCTTCACTGGCAGGCCAACGTCTCCCTTTCCGCGGGCTATGGCCTCGTCGCCGGTGGCGCCGGCAAAAGCGGCCTCACTGCAGGCCTGCAGCTGGGCATCGCCTATTTTTTCAACTGCCGCTGGGGTCTCGGAGCCGGCTTCACCGGTCAGTACTTCGACAGGAAGGCCGCGTCCGGCCATTTGATGGCCCTGCCCGTCACCGCCGGCATTCGCTACCGGTTGTAGTAGTAAAAGGACTACCCTTACCCGGGAATGTTTTTTTTTGGTGATTTTTTTCTTACTTTATGGTTAAGTTCCACCACTGTTAACAATAAGCGTTTGGCAATGCGATAGTTTTGCCGCGGAAAAACTAACTACATGAAAAAGACTCTTCCGGTAAGGCTTCTGACTTTATTTCTTCTATTCCTCTCAACGCAAGTTTTCGCCCAGAATAGCGGCTCGGCCGTCAGCGGCTTCATCTATGACGAATCGGGCAAGGCCTTCGACATGGCTACAGTCTCAGTCCGCAACACGGCCACCGGCTTCTCCACTACGACCGTCTCCGACAAAAAAGGCTATTTCTCCTTCAACGACCTTCCCGTAGGTCCCTATGACATCGAGATCTCCGCCGCCGGCGCTCAGACGGCCGTCCTCAAGAACAACACGCTCACCCTTGGTGACCGTCTCGTTCTTCACAAGATCACCCTTAGCAAAAGCGCTAAAACGCTCGAGCAGGTCACTGTCAGCTCCACTAGCTTCAACAACAGCGTGGACCGGCTGGGAACGAGCACAAAAGTGTCCGGCCGTGCCATCCAGAAGATCCCGCTGGTGACCCGCAACTACACCGACCTGGTGGCGTTGTCGCCCCTCGCCAACGGCCAGTCCCTCGCCGGCGCAAAGCCCAGCGGTACGGGTTATATGCTGGACGGGGTGAGCAATCGCCGCGCCCACTTTTCCGGCATCTCCGACGCCCAGTTCTCCATCTCTTCGGAGCTGATCCGCGAGTTCGAGGTCTCCACCAACGGCTATGACGTCACCAACGGCCGCGGCAGCGGCGGCGTTGTAAAAGCCATCACGAAATCGGGCACCAATACGCTGAGCGGCTCCTCCTGGGGCTACTATGGCGCCAACTCCCTTGCCGCCAACAAGGACGTCAACGGCAACCACCTCATCAACAACTATAAGATCGCCCAGTTCGGCGGTCTGCTGAGCGGCCCCATCATCAAGGACAAGCTGCACTTCATCGTCGCCTACGATCAATACAATAATACCATCCCCTTCCGCGCGTACGACTTCACCTTCTCGGGTCCGACCCAGGCGCAGGCGGAAAAGAACCTCGGCATCACCAAGGCCAACCTGGACCAGATCGTCAACATCCTGGAAAGCCCGGCCTTCGGGTTCCCCACCACCCGGCAGTATTACGGCACGATCAGCATCCAGCAACGCACCCAGAACGCTTTTGCAAAGCTGGACTGGAACATCAATAAAAAGAATCTGCTGACCTTTAAATACAACTATCTCCACTTCGTCGACCCCAACAAGCTCAAGGGCTCGGGCCTGCTCTCCACCCAGTATACGGGGATCGAGATCGACAACTCGGCCATGCTCGGTCTGCGTACGGAGATCAACCCCCGCACCACCAACGAGCTGAAGGTGCAATTCAGCACCTATCGCAAGTTCCTCACCTTCCTCGACAACCACGTGCCGGAAGGGTTCGTCAACGTCAACTCCACTTTCGCAGACGGCTCCACGGGCAATATCACCCTCGCCTTCGGCGACCAGAACTGGGTGCCGGAACGCGACGCCTCCGACGTGATCCAGATCATCGACTACTTCCGTACCAAGACGGGCAATATCAACTGGGTATTCGGTACGGACAATAATATCAATCATATCACCGACCGGCTTTCGCACGATCAGCAGGGCCAGTTCTACTACGCCAGCATCAACGATCTGCAAAACAACAACCCCTACCGGTTCAACCGCAAGATCGCCCTCAACGGCACCAACCCCAAGGTAAGCGTTCCGTTGATCGAACTGGGCTTCTTCGCGCAGATGGAGACCAACCTCCGGCCCAACCTCAACCTCACGGTCGGCCTGCGCTGGGACGGCCAGATCATCGGCAGCGCCCCGACCTATAACCCGCTGCTGCAACAGGAGTTGGGCGTCAACACCCATGTCGTTCCCTTCGATGCCAAGAATATCCAGCCCCGTGCCAACATCATCTGGGACGTCCACGGCGACGGCCGCGATATCGTCAAGGCCGGCGCCGGTCTCTTTGCTTCCGAGCTGACGACCCAGCCCATCACCTTCGCCCATATCGACAACGGCGTCGACTTCCGCCAGATCAATATACAAAACGGCAACGTGCCCCCGGCACAGTGGGCGCTGTATCAGAAAGACTTTAACCAGGTGCCCGGCGTCGCTTATTATAAATCGCTGAACTCCTCGCAGCCGGCGACCGTACTGCTGCTGGACAAACATCTCAAGAACCCGCTTACCTTCAAGACCAGCGCCAGCTACTACCACTACGTCAACAACTGGTTCCGCGTAGGCGCCAACGTCTACTTCGACAATACCTGGGACAACTTCTATCTCTATGATCTCAACCTGAAGCGGACGCCCGAATTCGTCACCAACGAAGGCCGCGCGATCTACGTTCCGGCCAGCTCGCTCAACAACAACACGTCGACCAGCTATCTGCCCGTCCTGGCCAATTCGCGCATCGCCGCCGACTTCAACCAGGTGCGCTACTTTACGAATACCAAGTGGGCCTCCAAATACTTCGGCGCCATGATCGAGGCGGCAGCCCAGATCGGCCGCGACGGCCAGTTCAGCCTCAGCTATGCCAAGGGCAAGGCCACCGGCACACCGCCCTATGACAACGGCGACCCCCGCAACTCCAACTTCAGCGTGGGCTCCTCGTACTGGGATTATCCGACGTATGGCAAGAACTGGCATAGCGACGGCGATCAACCCAACAAGCTGGTGGCGCTGTTCCTCAGCCCGACCTTCTACGGCTTCAGCATCAGCTCCTCCTTCACCGCCTGGCAGGCCAACCGATTCTCGGCCTATGTCAACAAGGACATCATCGGCGAGACCAACGACGGGACCGACCTGGCCTATGTCTATAATCCGAGCGATCCCGCCACGCCGGCCGCCATAGCCAGCGGTCTGAACAGCCTGCTGCAAAAGACCAGCCCGCAGTTCCGCCAATACCTGATGAACAATTTCGGAAAATTCGCACCTTATCTTGGCGGCCTCATGCCCTGGCGCACGCAGTGGAACCTCAGCGCCTCCTATGACCTCAAGCTTGGCGGCACCCACAAGATCAACTTCCGCGCGGATATCTTCAATGTGTTGAACCTGCTGAATTACAAGTGGGGCGGCTATACCCAGATCATAAACACCAACCTGTACAACGTGACCGGTTTCAACCAGGCGACCAACTCCTTCAACTATAGCGTCAACCAGAACGCCGGTACGGCCCAGAAGACGGCCAGCTACTATAGCGTACAGTTTGGCGCCCGTTATTCATTCTAAGACCTATGAGGATCCCCTTTGCCATTTTATTTTTATTTATCACCGCCGCCGGAGCTGGACAGCCTCCGGCGGCGGTCGTTGGAAAACCCCTTCCTGCCTGGCAGGAAGGGGTTCTCGACTTGCACCATATCAACACCGGCCGCGGCAACGCAGCATTCTATGTCCTGCCCGACGGCACAACGATGCTCTTCGACGCCGGCGAGCTTGACCCTACCGATCCGCGTACCACCTCCCGCCGCAATAGCCCCGAACGACCCGACAGCTCCCGTCATCCCTATGAATTCATCGTCGGCTATATCCGCCGTTTCGCGCCCGAACAGGCCAAACAGGGCATCGACTACGCAGTCATCTCCCACTTCCACGACGACCACTTCGGCAGCTGGTATCCGAATGCCCCCCTCTCCGCCGATGGGCGTTACGCCCTCACCGGCATCACCGGCGTCGGCGATGCGCTGCCCATCCATCACCTCCTCACCCGCGACTGGCATTACCCGGTGGACCCGGCGACCCTGCTTCGGCTGCGGCCCGCGGGCGATCACTATCTCCGGACCTGGAACAACTACCTCGCCTTTGTCGCAGCCCGCGAGACCCAACACCAATCCACCGAATTCCTCCGCGCCGGCAGCCGCACGCAGATCCGTCTGCTCTATCACCCGGAAAAATTCCCCGGCTGCTATGTGCAGAATGTCAAATCCAACGGCTGGATCTGGACAGGGGTGGACAGTATGGTGAAACAGCATTTCCCGCCGGTGGATACTGCCAACCGTAAGACCTGGCCCGACGAGAACCCGCTCAGCAACGCCATCGTGATCCACTATGGTCCTTTCAGCTACTATACCGGCGGTGATAACCCCGGCAATGTATTTTTGGGCGACGCACCCTGGCGCGACGTGGAAACGGACATCGCGAAGGCCGTCGGGGAGGTGGACATCGCCACGATGGACCATCATGGCAACCGCGACGCCCTGAACGAGAATTTCATCAGGAGCCTGCGTCCCCGCGTATGGATCGAACAGGTATGGACGGCCGATCATCCCGGGCATGAGGTGCTTATCAGGGCCACGTCCCAGCTGCTCTATCCCGGTCCCCGCGAGCTCTTTGCCACCAACTTCATGGAGGCGAATGAACTGGTCATCGGCCCGCTCGTCGCCCAGTCCTACAAGAGCCGCCAGGGGCATATTGTAGTCCGTGTACTACCCGGCGGTACGGAATATTACGTGATCATTCTTGATGACGCGGTGGAGGGCAATACCGTCAAGCAGGTATTTGGCCCTTATAGGGTAAAAGGAAAATAACGTGCGTCTTTTGGCGTTATAGGGAAAGCCCTTAAGTAACCGCCCAATCATCATGAGAATTGCCCTTAATGCGAGGATCGCATTACAACGTAAAATTGCCTGGCTCCTGCTGTTTTCGCTCTTTTCACTGTGCTTCATTGGGTGGCTGATCTATTTCAACAAGAAGAACCTCGTCGACACTGCCGAGACGATCGGTCATAGCTATGCGGTGCTCGATCATACCGCAAAGATCCGGACACGGCTTTCCACCTGGGAGTCCCTTTCGCGTCCCCCGATGAGTCCCGCCTTTCACCAGGAGATGAAGAAGAACCTGGACCGGATGAGGGTGCACTCCGCGACCGACTCGTCCATGCTGTGCGCTATCGACAGTCTGGAGACCGCCCTGAGTGCCATTGGAACCGATACGGTCCTGCTGTCGCAGGCCCGGACGCTGATCGGCAGCATCGCCCAGCGGCAGCAGGACCAGATCACCCGCCGTCGCGGCGCCACCGATAGCACGGAGCGCAAAAGCACCATCCTGCTCATCAGCGGCAGCATGATGGCCTTTCTGTTTATCGTTATCATCCTCGTCCGCCTCAACCGCGACATCGTCCTGCGGAAACGCGCCGAAGAACAGCTCAGGGAGAACCAGGCCTGGCTCGAATCCATCCTCGACAACGCCAGCTCGCTGATGTACATCAAGGACACCGAAGGGCGATACATCATGGTCAACCGCAGCTTCAAGGAGACCCTCAATGTCCATGATGCCATGGTCATCGGGCATACCGACGCCGATATCGCCACGCCTGAAGAGGCGGCCCATTATCGGTCGCTGGACGAACAGGTCATCCGCACCGGCAAGTCCCTCGAGATAGAAGAGGTGGTTCCCATCGCGGGGGGCCACGGCCATTTCCTCTCCATCAAATTTCCTTTGCGCGACGCCACCGGCCGGCTGATCGGCATCGGCGGCATTGCGACGGATATCACCGAACGGGTGCAGTACCAGCAACAGCTCATCGCCGCCACCCGTGAGGCGCAGACGGCCCGGAATATGCAGGAGCTGTTCCTCGCCAATATGAGCCACGAGATCCGGACGCCCATGAACGGCATCCAGGGGATGACCGATCTGCTGCTCGACACCCCGCTGAACGACCAGCAGAAGGAATTCGCGAAGGTGATCAAACGCAGCGTCAACAACCTCCTCGTCGTCGTCAACGACGTGCTGGACTTCTCCAAGATAAAGGCCGGGAAGCTGGCCATTGAAAGCATCGAGTTTAGACTCAAGGACGTCCTCGACAACACAAAGGCGATGTTTGCCCATCGCATCGCCAAGAAGGGACTGGATCTCCAGATCGTGACGGACCCTTCCATCCCCGAGACGCTGAAAGGCGACCCGTTCCGGCTGAACCAGGTGCTGGTGAACCTGATCGGCAACGCCATCAAATTCACCGAGCACGGCTGGATACGGGTGGAGGTGACGGCCCAGGAGCGGACCTCCGCCCGGGTGAACCTGCTCTTCACCGTTGCCGACTCGGGCATCGGCATTCCCGCGGCCAGCCTGCCCACGCTCTTCGAACATTTCTCACAGGCAGGGCTGGATATCTCCCGGCGTTATGGCGGCACGGGTCTCGGCCTGGCCATCTGCCAGCAGCTGCTGCAACTACAGGGTGGAGAGATAACCGTGTTCAGTAAGGAGAACGAAGGCGCTACCTTCCAGTTCCGGCTTTCCTATGGTTATAACGGCTACACCAAAGCGGCGCCAGCGGTGGCGGCCGTGCTTGCGGACTACAGCCAGTGTCTTGCGGGCAGGCGCTTCCTGGTCGCCGAAGACAACGAGGTAAACCAACAGCTCGTGGATCATGTACTAAGGAAGGGTGGGGGGGAGGTGCAACTGGCCAATAACGGCGAAGAGGCGGTGGGCTTTCTGAAGAAGGGGGGCGCGTACGATCTGATCATCATGGATCTGCAGATGCCCGTGATGGACGGCTATGCCGCCACCCGCTGCATCCGGCAGGAACTGTCGCTGTCGACGCCTATCATCGCCATGACGGCCACGGCCCTCGTCGGCGAACAGATGCGTTGCTTCGAGTCGGGGATGAACGACTATATGACAAAGCCCTTCGAATTCACCGAACTGTATAAACGTATTACGGCGCTCCTCGCGCCCTATTCGGCGGCGTGATGTGAGTTTGCCGGTCACTTCAGCAGCCGGGTGATATTCGCCTTATAAGAAACACTGATCGGAATCTCGGTATTCCCGATACAGATAAGGTCGCGCTTCACGGAAGTTATCTTTTTAACCGATACCAGGTACGACTTATGCGTGCGGACAAAGGCCGGCGGCGTGAGCTTTTCCTCCAACGCCTTCAGGGTCATCCGCGTCAGCACGGGCCTGTTGGTGCTGGCCAGGTAGATCTTGACATAGTCCTTCACCCCCTCGATATAAAGGATATCCGAAGCGGAGATCTTCACCAGCGCATATTCCACGTTGACGAAGAAATCCTCCAGGGGAGCTGCGGGCAGGCGGTCGTTTTGTTTGAACCGGAACAGCTCCTGGGCGCGGGCGCAGGCCTTCAGGAAGCGTTCGAATGAAAAGGGCTTGAGCAGATAGTCCACCACCCGCAGATCGAACCCCTCCAGCGCATATTGCTCATAGGCCGAGACCAGGATCACCAGCGGCGGATCGGTCAGCGTTTGCAGGAATTGCAGCCCGTTCAGCCTGGGCATCTGGATATCGAGGAAGAGCAGGTCCACCGGCGTCTCCTGTAATGCTTCCGTCGCCTCCAGCGCATTGCGGCAACTCTTCACCCATTGCAGAAAAGGCACCTGCCGGATATTGTCCTCCAGCAGCTCACGAACCAGCTGTTCGTCGTCGATGACCATGCAGCGCATCATATCAACTTTAAAGTTAAGACAATTTGGAACCATTGCTTGTCCCCGCTGACCACGAGGGTGTGGTCGCCGGGATACAGCAGTTTGAGCCGCGTCCGGACGTTGTTGAGACCCAGACCCGTGTTCTCTTCCTTGCCGGCCGACATCGTTTCGTCATACGTATTCCGAACCTCAAAATGCATCCAGCCGTCCTTCACGGCCAGCCGCACGATGATCCGGGGCTGCTCCACGGCGCCCACTCCATGTTTGAAGGCGTTCTCCACGAAAGGGATCAGCAGCATCGGCTCGATGATCCAGGCGCTGTCGGGCGGTCCGGCATCGATGGATGTTTCCACGCTTACATCGTTTCCGAAGCGCATCTTCTGGAGCTCGATATAGCTGTTCAGATAGCGGATCTCCGTCGACAGGGGCATCTTCTTTCCCTGGGTATCATAAAGCATATACCGCATCAGCTCGGATAAGGTGATCAGCGCGGATTCCAGCTGATCGGACCTCTTCCGGGCGAGGGACACCATATTGGTCAGCACATTGAACAGGAAGTGGGGGCTGATCTGGCTCCGCAGGAACTTTAGCTCCGTGGCCAACTGCGCTGCCTCCAGCTCTTTTCGCCGGCGATCTTGCCGTATACCGTACCTGATCCGGCTGTAGAGGAGGCTGATGGCAAAAATATCGATCGATCCAGCGACGATGAGGCCATAGGTCTCGCGCTTTTTTTTCAATGCCTCGGGAAACCAGGTCGCTGTGATGACGAACTTCAGGCGTATCGACAGGGCGATCACCGCGAGCGCGGCCAGGACATAGATCCACCAGTATCGCCGGTTGAAAAACCGCGGATACAGCCAGAGCGCCTGGGTATAGAACAGTGAAATGTGGATCGCTCCCATGATGAGGACAAGGGCGCCGGGGATCGCCCCGATGCTGTAATGATTGGCCGGATTGGAGAAGAAGATAAAGGGCAGCACGGTCAGCAGGCCCCAGACAAGCACATGGATGGTCACGTTTTTGTTGATGTGAAATCGCATTATATTAAAGCTAAGGATTTACGGGTAGAGTTGATCCACACTTCGGCGGCGATGGCGTGCAGGCTGAACCCTATCCAGAAGGCCGTGCCGAAGAACACCTGCGGCGACAACCGCGAAAAAGCAAAGAACAGCGCGATGATCGGCCGGATCGTGGCCACCGCGAGTCCCACGGCAAATGCCCGGATCATCCACTCGCGGTGGAGGTCCGTCCGTCCGTGGAGGATATGCCACCCCGCCTTGCTCAGCGCGGTCAGGAAATAGACCGCGAACAATAGAACTCCTGCCGCCTCGTTGACCCCGCCGATCGGCATCATCAAAAAGGGCATGACAAGGGCGGTCATTCCGATGATGTATCCGCAAAGCAGGATGACCCGGCCGCTGCGGCGATGAAATTTTGGATACCGGGTACGGATCCGGGGCAGAAACTGTATGGGGCCGAGGATCATGAACCCCGCGCCCGGCACGATATGGATCAGGGTGAGGACCGGGTGGCGGGCAAAACCGGCGTCGAACGGTTCGGCGCTGCCGGGGGGCGCAAAGGACGGGATGAGCCCCTGCAGCGCCAATATCCGCCGGACCACCATGGCGAGCCCGATAAAGGCCAGCACGAAGCTCAGGGTCCGCAGCAGGGAGGTGGTTTTTTTCATGTGTCAAATCCGGTTTATCTTGCCAAAAGTATCGATTTGCGTCCCCCGGGACCGGGTGTGTAGACCAGGCCATAAATTCTGTAGACAAAGTTGTAACTTGATGATCATGCGCGTCTTCGCCCTTCTCATTCCTGTACTTTTTATCGGTGGGACCGTTTGGGCCCAGGCCGATACCGGCAAGGTTGCATCCTTGCTGGAAGAAGGACATCGCCTGCTGAAGGCGAACCGGCTCGACTCCGCGGAAGAGGATTTTCAGCAGGCCCTCAAGCTCTACCAGGCGGCGGGATACGCCGCGTTGCACCCCGTCTACGACCTGCTGGCGCAGGTGAGCGAGATGCGGGCCGACCTGAAAAAAGAGCTCCTCTACCGCAGGGCGGAAGTGGACGCCATGGAAGCCTCGCACGATACGGTCAACTGCGACTATCACTACGGAAAACTATCCCTGGCCTATTCGGAACAGGGGCTGTATGAGTTCAGCGAGGCCTATGCCCGGAAGGCCTATAAATGGCTGCGACGCCGGTACAAGTTCTGCGATTTCTACGGCTATCTCAGCATCGAGATCTATGGGCTGATCAAAGAAGGCAAACCCGCGGAAGCTCTGCGAGTGCTGCGGGAGATCACCCGCGAATCGCCGCCGGCCAATATCGCTCAGCGCATCGATCTCAACGCCATGTACGGCAACATCTACGTCGCCGAGGGGCAGAACGGAAAGGCCGAACAGCGCTACCTGCAAATGATCGACGCCTTCCATGTCACCGATTTCAAGCAGCAGTACTATGCCTCCACGGATCAGATGATGCTGGACCACGTTTACTACTACGGGGTCATGGGCGACTTCTATATCCAGACCAAACAATATCGCAAGGCGATCCCTTATGTAAAGAATATCCTGGCCTTTCCGCCGGGAAGGGTAAAACCCATCGAGCTGACCCGGTTTTACCGGATGCAGTTCGTCATCGATTCGGCCTCGGGGAATTATGTCGAAGCGATCCGCTACTTTGAAAAGAGCAAGCAGCTGAACGACTCCCTCTTCTCCATTACGGCTAAGAGGCAGATCGACGAGCTCGATATCAAATACCACAGCCAGCAAAAAGAGCAGGATATTGCGCTGCTGAAAATGAAGGAAAAGAACCAGACGCAGGAGCTGAAAGATGTACACATCCAAAAGAACATTACCATCGCGGGGATCGCGGCGATGCTGATCATCACCGGACTGGCGTACAATGGTTATCGCAATAAGCAGCGGAGCAACCGGGCGCTGCGGGTGAAGCAGGCGGAGATCAACAAACAGAATTCTTCGCTCCAGCAGCTGCTAAAGGAAAAAGAGTGGCTCCTCAAGGAGGTGCATCACCGGGTCAAGAACAATTTGCAGATCGTCATCAGCCTGCTCAACACCCAGACCGATTTTCTCGACAATCCTTCGGCGCTGAATGCCATCCAGGACAGCCGCGAGCGGATGCAGGCCATTGCGCTGATCCACCAGAAGCTCTATCAGCAGGAACAGAGTACGCTTATCGACATGCATTCCTATATCCACGAGCTGGTCTCCTATCTCGTCAGCAGCTTCTCGAACGCAGGCCGCATCTGGTTCGACCTCGAGGTAGAGACCATCGAGCTGGACGTCTCCCAGGCCGTCCCCCTCGGCCTGGTGTTGAACGAAGCCATCACCAACGCCGTGAAATACGCTTTCCCCAAGGGCGTCCACGGCACCGTCCGGGTCCGGCTTTTCCGCAAGAAAGGAAGAGATATCGTATTGAAGATCATCGATGATGGGGTCGGCTTTCCCACCGGGTTCGACCCCGGCTCGGGCAATTCCCTCGGGATGCAGCTCATGCGGCTTTTTGCGGCCCAACTGGACGGGGAGCTGAATTTTGCCGAAAGGGAAGGAGTCGAGATCAGCCTCCGCTTCCGGCAACAATTCTCCTGAAATTTTTTATATTTAAGGAAACAAAAATTGCTGCTTTATGATCGCGGTTTACATCATCGTGGGCATCATCGCCCTTTTCCTCATCGTAGCGGCCTTTGCCGGCACCGGCTGGAGCTACGAGAAGTCGGTCTTGATCAACGCGCCCGTGGAGAAGGTTTGGACCAATGTGAGCACGCTTCGCGCCTGCAACCAGTGGAGTCCCTGGATGGAGAAAGACCCTAATATCCGATTGCAGTACAGCGGTACGGACGGCACTCCCGGCGCCAGCTTCTCCTGGGACAGCGCTGACAAAAACGTCGGCGCGGGTAACCAAACCATCACCAGGGTAACTCCAAACAGTGAGGTCGATTCGCGGATCGAATTCCTCCGTCCCTTTAAGGGCAAGGGCGATGCCTATCTCATCCTCACGGTGGAGCGGGCCGTTACCCGCGTCAGCTGGGGCATCGAAAGCTCGACGCCTTATCCGATGAATATCCTCAAGCTGTTCGGGGTCATCGAAAAGAACATGAACAAGGACTTTACCCATGGGCTCAACAAGCTGAAGGCGCTTTGCGAGAACTGAGGCGACGGCCTTGTCGCTTCCGTGTCGCGGCCGGCCGCGGTATCACTCGGTACGCAATGCGTCCGCCGGGTTCGTATTTGCCGCCCGGATCGTCTGGAAGCTGATCGTCAGCAGGGCGATCGCCACGGCCGCAAAACCCGCGACCGCGAAGATCCACCAGCTCATCTCCGTCTGGTAGGCGAAATCCGCCAGCCAGGCATGCAGGGCCCAGGCCGCGACCGGCATGGCGATCAGTGCGGCGACCGCTACGAGCACGACGAGATCTTTTGACAAGAGCCGCACCAGTCCGAAGGTGCCGGCGCCGAGGACCTTGCGTACGCCCAACTCCTTTGTGCGCCGGCTGACGGTCAGCGTGGCCAGCCCGAACAGGCCCATACACGCGATAAATATCGAGAGCCCCGACGCGATCCGCACCACACTTGCCGTTTTCTGCTCTGCCGCATAGGCCGCGGCGATCTTGTCGTCGAGGAAATGATATTCGAACTCCTTTTGCGGCGCAACGGCCGCCCAGGCCTTCTTCAGCCCTTCGATGTTCCCTGCCAGGTCCCCGGCCCGGAGTCGCACCGAGATACGCGGCTTCGGTTCGGTGGCATAGCTTACGTCGCCGGACTGCCGGGCCATAGTATCGAATTGCAGCGATAATGCCACCGGCCGCACCTTCGTATGCAGCGATTCGTAATTGAAGTCCTTCATCACCCCTGCGATCCGCTGGGAATAGACCCCGAAACGCTGACCCACCGGATCCTTCAGCCCATATTCCTTCACCAGCGTCTCGTTGACGAGGATGCTGTTGTTCGTATCGGCCGCGTTGTTCCCCGAAAGGTCCCGGCCCTTCAGCATCTGGATCTGCATCGCCTTGACGAAGCGGCGATCGACCTCGTTGTATTGGATGTCATGATGTTGCTTCTTGCCATCCGTGAACCCCAGGTCTGCCCAGGGGGTCTCGGCGAAGCTAAAGGCAGACACGGTGGCGGCGACCACCTGCGGATATTTATCCAGCTCGCGCATATAGAGCCGGGCCAACTCATAGCCTGCCTTTCGGCTCAGATTGGTGGGAATGATCACTACCTGTTCCTTGTTGAAGCCCAGGTTCCTTCTTTGCAGGTAGTTCATTTGTTTGCCGATCGCCAGCGTGCCGATGAGCAGGACGATGGAGGCGGAGAACTGACCGACGATCAGCGCCTTGCGGAAGAACCCCGCGCTGTTGGCCGAGCCGATCTTCCCCTTCAGCACTTCGACGGGCCGGAAACCGGAGAGTACAAAGGCGGGATAGCTTCCCGCGACGCTCGCGATCACCAGCGTGAGCAGTCCGGCAAAGCCAATCGTCAGCCAGTCGGGCTGGAAATGAAGATGCCGGTCGATCAGGGTATTGAAAGGTTCCAACAGCGCCAGCGCGATGCCGAAGCCCAGCACCATGGCCAGCGTTGTGAGCAAGAGTGCCTCGCCCCAGAACTGCGCGATGAGTTGCCGGCGTTGGGCACCTAATGCCTTCCGTACACCCACCTCGATGGCCCGCGTGGCCGACCGGCCCACCGACAGCGTGATAAAGTTGATACAAGCCACCAGCAGGATCAGCGCGCCGATGGTGCCGAGAATATAAGAATACTTCGGATCGCTCGTGGGTTGAAAGCCGGCAGGGATCGAGGTATCGAGGTGGACGGACGTCAACGGCTGCAGGTGCAGCACGACGCCGTCCTTTGCATAGTTCTGTCCCATCTGTTGCTGTAGCAGCGCAGGGATCCCTTTCTCGACATCCGCCGCACGGCGCCCGTCCTTCAGCAGCACATAGGTTTCGGTGTAGACATTGAACCAGCTGGTCAGCGCTCTCGGGCTGAACACCGACTGCTCATTGGTGTAGGGGATCAGCAGATCATACCGGATGCTCGATTCCTCCGGAGCCGGCCGTACGATGCCGGCCACCGTAAACAGGCGCAGGCTGTCGCCGACCGATACCTCCATCTTTTGTCCGAGGGGATCTCGGCCGCCGAAATATTTTTTCGCCAACGCCGGCGTCAGCAGCAGGGTATGCGGATCGGGGAAAGGCCGGTCCCGGTTCCCCCGCTCCAGTGAAAGATCGAAGATGCGAAACAGGCTCGTATCCACCATCGTGATATTCTCATTGAACCTGGTATTGTTGCTCTTTACCGCCGAGTTGAAGCCAAACACCCGGCAGCTCGCCTCCACGGCGGGGAAATTGGCGGCTATCTGCGGCCCCGCGGGCAACGGCAGGATGGCCGTGGAGAATTCCTGGTCCTGGATCTTCACGCGTTGCCAGAGCCGGTAGGTCCGGTCCGCTTTGCCGTTCCAGCGGTCGTAGCTGAACTCGCTCCGCACGAATAACATGATCAGCACGCAGCAGGCGATGCCTACGGCGAGGCCGAGGACGTTGATGGCGGTATAGGACTTATAACGCAGCAGATAGCGTTGGGCGATGAGGAGGTAGTTCTTTAGCATACCCGGTTGCTACTAAGGGTGTGCCGCATCTGTATGTGGTTGGTTGTTAGATGATTGCCGGGGTGTTTGCTCTTTGCCGCACGTTCGGTTCCGATACAGGCCGTTGTCCGGATTCGAACATTATTTGCCGGCGCTCAGCGCCTTACTCGTCTTGCTCGCCTTGAACTCCACAATGTCCACGCTCGCCAGCCTGCCTTTCACAAAAGGGTCCTGACGCATGATCCGCTCAACGGCAGCGCGGTTTTTCGCTCTTGCGATGATGATCCCCCCGGTCCTGGGCTCCTGCCGGCCCGACACGAGGAAATCCCCTGATTTGAAATGTTTGTCGAGGAAGGCTACATGCTTTTGCATCGCCGCATCGATACGTTCCAGCGCCACGAGGTAACGGAGCGATATGACAAACAGGGATGGTTGGGCTTTCGCCTCTTTTTCTCTTTGGGCCTGGGCCCTGGCGGCTTCGCGGGCCGCTTTTTTCTCGGCGGCCGCCTGTTGCTTTTGCTCGGCGGCCTCCCGGCGCTTTTTCTCAGTTGCTTCCCGCTTTTTCTCCGCCGCTGCTTTTCGAGAAGCTGCCACCTCCTGCCTCTTTTTTTCCGCGGCTTCCTTCCGGGCAGCTGCTGCAGTTGCCGCCGCCTTCTTTTTATCCCTTTCACGGTCCCGCACCGGCGCCGCCGCGGTCTTTTTCTTCGTCTTCCGGCGGCCGCCCGCCGGCTGCGTCTGCTTCCCGCCGATCTTTTTCTCAAGGAAAGCCTTTCGCTTCAACAACTTCCCAACCTCCGGGTCCGTCCCAAACGCCGACGCATTTTCACCCCCCAACTTGCGCAGTACCGACATCCCGATCTTTGCCGCACCCGGATGGGAGCGGATCCATTCCTGCTGCGCCGTCTTGTCCCGTTCCGCCACCGCGCTCAGCGCCGCCTGCACGACAGCAAGCTCCTTCCGATACTCCTTTAACTTCCGATACACCACCAGCAACCGCCCCACCGCATCGCGGTTGCCCGGGTCGGCATCTACCACCTGCTGATAGGCCGCTGCCGCATCCTCGAGTTGACCGGCCTGCTCCCGTTGGCGGCCCTCCTCGAAAAGATCCTTCCCATTTTTTACCGATCTCATTTCAATGAAGTTTTTTTGTCGCATTAGGCCTCCTAACTTGTCGGATCAGCCACCTGTGACTGTCGAAAAAAAGCCGCAGCTTTACCTTATCAAAAAAAACCAATCGCCATGTCAAAAGTATCGATCTATCTCAATTTTCAAGGCAACACCGAAGAGGCCTTTACCTTCTACAAGTCCGTCTTTAAGACCGATTTTTCCGGACCCGTCATGCGGATGTCCGATATTCCCGCTCATCCGGGAATGGGGCCCGTGGTGGAAAATGAAAAGAACGCCATCATGCACATTGCCCTCCCCATCCTCGGCGGCACCGTGCTGCAAGCTACCGATATGCTGGAATCCATGGGCCACAAGCTGAAAATAGGAAATAATACGACCATTTGCCTCGAACCCGACAGCCGGGAAGAGACCGAGCGACTGTTCAATGCGCTCTCCGCCGGTGGATCGGACACCCAACCGCTGCAGGACATGTTCTGGGGCGCTTACTGGGGCTGCTGCCTCGACAAATACGGCATCCGTTGGATGTTCAATTACCAGAATCAGTAACCTCTGGATCATCTCGCGCAGGGAAGCCCATCCGGTTGGGCTTCCCTCGTATAAACCGTATCTTCGGTGCACAACACCGTTCATGTTCCTCCTCCCGCTCCCGCGATCCTTTAGTAATGAGATCACTCCCCCGGAGTATTCCGATCACTACCTCTTTTTCGAGCAGCTTCAGCGTCCCTATGAATGTCCGGAACATCCCGCCAACATCGGCCTGCTCATCTCCACCCGCGGCACCTGCGGCTATTATGTCAACGGGGCAAAGAACCTCATCGGCGGAACAAACACCTTCTTCATCTCCCGCGGCAGCGGGCTGGCCATCCGCAACACCGAAAAGGACGTTGCCCCCGCGCTGCTCTTCTTTCACTCCCGCCTGCCCGACCTCGTTCAGCATAGCCTGCTGTACGGCGGCGAGGTGCTGCTCGAAAAGCCCTTCGACAACCTTCCCTTCGATTTCTCCTGGCTCGAACGGGTCCATTCCGACGCAAGGCTCTATGAGACCGTCCGCTCGCTGATCGGCCTTGGCAGCAGTTGCAGCTCCTTCGCGGCGCTGCACACCGATATGGTCATCCGGCAGCTGTTCGAAGACCTGCTCGTGAAAAACCAGGATGCCTACCGCAAAAGCCTGAACGTACAGGCCGTGAAAGCGTCCACCCGCCTCGAGATCTTCCGGCGCATCTCCACCGCCCGGGACTGGATGGAGGCGCACTACAACACCGAGATCACGCTCGAGGACATCGGCGCGGTCGCCGCGATGAACAGCCAGCATTTCCTGCGCATGTTCAAACAGGTGTACTCTATTACGCCCCACCAGTACATCATCGACCTGAAGCTGCGCAAGGCAAAGGAGCTGCTGGAGACCACTCCCCTGACCATCAGCGAAATATGCCAGAATATCGGGTTCGAGAGCGTCTTTTCCTTCAGCATCCTCTTCAAGGGCCGTTTCGGCCTGCCGCCGTCTGCTCTCCGGCCGTCGCCCCCGAGCTACCGCCGGGAAGCATAGCCGCGAAAGAAATTATCCATTTTCGATAAAGGCGCTTCGCGCGAGCCGGATTAGATTTGTCTCATCAAAGCAAATCAAAGTTATGTCACAACAATGCCTACCACCAGCCGATTTCAGCCAGTTCAAGCTTCGCGTCAGCGTCAAAACCCCGATCGAGAACGCCTACCGCGCCTGGGCCAGCCCCGCGGGCCTCGGCTCCTGGTTCATCGGGATCATGGAATTCAAAGGCCCTAACGGCGAGACCCGCACCGGCGAAGACCTTGCACAGGCAGGGGACGAATACACCTGCTATTCCCGGAAGGACCCCGCCAACATCGTGATCAAAGGAAAAGTGTTGAAGGCTAACGGCCGCGACCTGTTCAGCTTTACCTTCTCAAAGGAGTGCCCGGTGACCATCTCGATCTATACCGACCACAGCGAGACCATCGTGGAGCTCATCGAAAGCAACCTGCCAACGGATGAAGAGACCATGCGGCGGCATTATGTCGGGGACTCGAAAGGGTGGATATTCTACCTCACCAACCTGAAATCTGTCCTCGAAGGCGGCCTCGACCTTCGGAACAAGAACGCCGACATCACCAACGTCATCAACCATTAAAAATACAAATAATGAAAAAGAGAGATTTTCAATTCAGCATCACCGCTCCCGTCAGCGCCGAAGAGGCCATCGAACATATCAACGACGTCCAGGGCTGGTGGGCCAAACATTTCGAAGGCAGCAGCCACTTCCTCCACGATGTATTCACCGTTCGCTTCGGCGGCCCCAAGGGCACCTTTGTCACCTTCGAGATCACCGAGCTGATCCCGGGTAAGAAAGTGGTTTGGTATGTCACCGACTGCTACCTGCACTGGATAGACGACAAACACGAGTGGACGGGCACCAGCGTTATCTGGGAACTCGCGCCGGACGCGGAAGGGACCACGATCCAAATGACCCACCAGGGACTAACCCCCGAAGTGGAATGCTTCGAGGATTGTAAGACCGGCTGGACGCACCATATCAAGGACAGCCTGCTAAAATATATGACCGAACAGGTCGGCCTGCCGGAATAAGGCATGATCGCTCCAGCCCTCGGCGGTCCCGGCGCATCAATCAAAAAACCTTCCAAACGCCACAAACAGCGAAAGCGCCAGCAGCGTCACGTTTGTCGCCACATTCCTTGGCTCCTTCAACCGGTAATGGATCGGCGCCGCCAGCAACATGATCCCCGCAAAACAGCACGCGGCCACCGGCGTCAGCCAGGGCAGGATGCCTGTCCACCACGGTGCAATAATGCCGATCGATCCCAAAATTTCAGCAATTCCGATAAAACGGATCGCCGCCGTTGAATATCCAACGACACCCGTCTGGCCGCGGGCGATCAGCTGTTGTTCCGAAAGAATGGATTTATTGATCCCCGAGTAGAGAAAAACGAGGGCCAGCAAGATCTGTGACGCCCAGAGTATGCTATTCATAACGTTGAATTTTATGAGACAAAGCTCCGGCGCCGGCGAATCTTTTCCTTTGACATATGTCAAAAAACAGGGCGAAGCCCGAATGCGGGATCAAAGGGCGGAATGTTGCGCGCGTATCCGGCTCAGCGTCTCCTGGGTGATCCCCAGGTAGGATGCGATCATCCCTAACGGGACCCGGTGCAACAGCGAAGGATTGGCGCTGATCAGCTGCTGATATCGCTGTTGCGCCGTCGCAAAATGCAGGTCATCGAACCGCTGTTGCAGCTGGATAATCCCCTGGCTCAACAGCAGCCGGCCGAGGCGTTCGATATCGTGATGCTTCCGGTAGAGGGTTTCCAGATTGGTATATGAGATGGCGTGAAAAACAGAATCTTCCAGCAGCTCGATACCCCGGCGGTCCGGCTGATGGGTGAGGAAGCTGATGATCGACACCGCGATGCTGTCCTCGGCGCTGATCCAGTCGGTGACCTCCTTGCCGTCTTTCAGGTACCAGGTGCGGGTCAAACCTTTTTCGATAAAATACAGATAGTGACAGACGGCCCCGGGGCGCAGCAATTGATGTCCCTTTGGAAGCTCCATTCGCTCCAGCACGCCGGCCAGCGCCTCCTGCGCCCCTTCGGAAAGCAAGGTGATGCCGCTGATGAAATTAAAAAAGGATTGCATAGGTCGCCATCTTCCAAATTTGTTTAAAAAAAGATAATTTTAAGGTACACGAAAAACCTTGTTTACCCAATAATTTCGGCGCACGGCCTTTGTCAAGACGACGAACTCCGCCGACGAGGATTGACGACCGACGGTTCTTTGACGACCGGCGTTTCTTGTCATATGGCAACCGCGGGCCACGGCCGAATGATTTTCTTTGTAGGAAATTCATTCGTCATGAGTCAAAGTCAATCGATCGTTTCTTTTGAAGGTAATATCGCCGAGCAGTATGAAGAGCTGCTCGGCCCCTTTCTTTTCGAGCCCTTTGCCGCCGATCTTTCGGCCCGCACCGGCGATCTGTCTTCTTCTTCTATACTGGAGCTGGCCTGTGGCACGGGCAGGCTCACCCGGCATCTCGCATTCGCGCTCGGGCCAAAGGCGCGGCTGGTGGCTACCGATATCAACGCCGAAATGCTGGCCGTTGCGCGGCATGAGGTGGCTCATCCGCGGATCGAATGGTCGGAGGCGGACATCGCGGACCTGCCCTTCGGCGATGCGGAATTCGACCTGGTGATCTCGCAATTCGGGATGATGTTCCCTGCCGATAAGGCGAAGGCGTTTGCCGAGACCCGGCGGGTACTGCGAAAGGGCGGGCGGCTGCTCTTCAACAGCTGGGGACCCGGGGCCAGTAATCCGGTATGGGCCTTGCTGGCTGAGGGTTTGCGATCCGTCTTCGGCGACAGCACCAACGGGCCGATCGCGCAGCCTTTTTCCCTGAGCGAGGAAGCTCCTGTGTTGCAGCAGCTGGAAGACAGTGGGTTCACGCGGGTGTCCGCGCATCGCGTCCGGCTGACGGTGCAGATCGAAAGTGCGGCGCTGGCGGCGCAGGGGATGATTGCGGGATTGCCGGTGATCAATCTCATCCGTCAGCGGGCGCCCGAAGCCCTGCCGGGAATGCTCGAGCGGCTGGCGGCCCGGTATGCCGAGGTCCTTGGCGATCATCCGATGGCGGCGCCGGTAAATGCGAGGGTATTCGAAGCGGTGGTGTAGGGGTGCCGGCGCATTAGCGCGGGCGATCGTCGCGCCGGCCTGTGGCTTACCTCGCCATAAACTCGCGGCGGATGCGGCTGAGCGAAGTGTCCGTCATCCCCAGAAAAGAGGCGATATGCTTTAGCTGCGCATGCTGGAAGATTTCCTTGCCGGTTTCGATCAGCGAAGCATATCGCTCCTCCGCTGTCTTGTTGATCATGGCCAGCGTATGCTGTTTGTAGGTCACAAATTCCCTGACCAGCATCGCGCGACCGAACTCCCGGAACTCGGGGATCGAATGGAACAGGTGGTCGAGCTTGCAGAACTGGGTAAGGTATCCGCGGCAATGCGTCACCGCCTGGATATTTTCCGTCGAGGGGATTTGGGGGAAGAGAGATGAGACATCGAAAATGACCCGGCCCTTGGGATAGAAATAGGTGGTGATCTCGTTGCCTTCGGCGTCGAAGGTAAAGGCGCGCATAAAACCCTCTTCAAGATAAAAGTAGCCGCTGATCTTCCCTTCCTTTAAAAGATAATCGTGTTTCGCAAATTCGACCTCTTCAAAATGGTCGGCAATGATCTCGAGGTTCTCCCGCGAAACCTTGAAGTCGGGGAGGCTGCTTTGGATAAAGTCGAGGAGCGGCTGCTTATCGACCAGGAGCGATTGATTTCCCATATTCAATCTATACAAGCCGTAGCTAATAATGTTTTACCGTTCGTCCATGACCCGCAGGCTGTAAGGCTACTTTTTCACTTTTACGGCATCGTCGTCCAGCCCCAGTCCCTTCAGGATCTGTGGGATAGCCTTTTCGACCCTGGCCTCGCGGGTCTTAGCCATCTTGGGTTGGGAGAAATGCAGCAGGTAGCCGCGCTGCCGTCCGGGTGTCAGGGAGTAAAAGGCCTTTTCCAGCGCGGGCCGTTTATCCAGCTTTTTTTTGAACTCTTCCGGCATGGGGAATTCCGCTGTCTTTTTCAGCTTCACCTTCAGGCCGGCCTTTTCCACTTCGATGGCCTCGTAGAGATAGGCCCTTATCGTGGCCTTCATCCCGGTGATCTCATTGGCGCTGGTGAACCGGAGTTGCCGGGCTGCCTGCACGTTCTCAGTTTGCTGGATCAGGATACCCTCGGGGTCGTTGAGGAGGGCACCCTTGAAGAACAGGAGCGCGCAGTACTCCTTGAATCCGTGGATCAAGACGATATTGGTATTATCGAATAGATAGCAGGGCTGGCCCCACTTCAGTTCTTCGGTCAGGCCGCAATCGAGGACGATCGATCTCAGAAGTTTGTATTCCTTCTGCCACTGCGAATCTTTTTCGAAAAAGAAATCAACCTTGGGATTCATATGCATTCGTTTATGAGTGAGCTATGGCAAGTCTCCGGTTGGCAGGCCGGAAATACCAAGATAAGAAAATGATGGCGGATAGGAGCAGGGAGGGGTAGAGATCTTTGAAAGGGTCGTTCATCGCGAGATGGGAGAAGATGGCCCCGGTCATGAGGAAGAAGAGGCCGGCGTAGGTCCATTCCTTTACCCGGAGGAAGCCGGGCATCAGCAGGGCGACGACTGCGAGCAGTTTCCAGATGCCGATCAGGATCAGGCTATAGTTGGGATAGCCGAGATGGGTGATGAAATTAATATCTCCCTTTGTGTTGAACACCTGCTGGATGGCCGTGGCGGTCAGGCCGAGGGCGGCCCAGAGGGTGAAGACCCAGTAGATGATCTTTTTTGTCTTTGTCATAGTTGTCTTTTTTTTGGGCACTTATTTATATTGTTTGAGGACTTCTTCGATCCGGTTATGCGCCGCGTTGACACCCGGCCGCATGCCCCATTTTAGCACCTCGTCGCGTTGGGCGACCGATTCGTAGAGGACGCGCATAGTGAGCTTGCTTTTGTCTTCGCCGAGGGTTTCGAACTCGTAGAACTCGAGCTGGACGCCGGCGGGGGTGTTTTCCATTTCGAAGGTCCGCGTGATCTTCTTGTTGGGGATGAATTCGTGGAAGGCTCCGTTGGCGCGGAACACGACATTGCCTTTGTCGTCCTTTTTTTCCAGCTGGTAGCCGCCGTGCTTTTTGTTGTCCAGCTTCAGCGCTTTGGATCCCATCCATTGTTCGACGATCTCCGGGTCTTCGTAGGCCCGGAACAGCAGGTCCAGCGGCAGGTCGAATTCGCGGGTGATCAGCATTTCTTGTTTGCCTTCTTCGGCGGTGACCTTTGTTTTCAGTTCCATAGTATTTATTTTTTGGTTTTGTATTTACTCATGATCTCTTCGATCTTGTTGAAGCGGTCGTCCCACATCCGGCGGAACGGTTCGATAAAGTCGGCTACTTCTTTCATTTTTTTGGCGTTTATGTGATAGTGTATCTCCCGGCCGCTCTGCGTCTGTTCCAGCAGTTCGCATTCCGTCAGGATGGACAGGTGTTTGGAAACGGTGGGCCGGGCGGTGTCGAAGTTGGCCGCGATCGCCCCTGCCGTCATGGATTGGGTGGCGACCAGTAGGAGGATGGCCCGGCGGGTGGGGTCGGCGATGGCCTGAAATACGTCACGTCTCAAATTCATTGTGTAGCTATTTGACTACAAATATATGTGTAGTTATTTAGCTACGCAAATTTTTTTTTCTTTTGGGGTGGTGGGTGTCCCGGTGGGGGAGGGTTTAGATCCTCAGCAGGCCCCGGAAGCCCCGGGCGGCGTAGTAGGATTCGGCGCCGTTGTGGTAGGTGAATACGGTGTCGTAGCGGCGGTCTCCAAAGAGGGCGCCGCCGAGTTTGCGGATTTCGGCGGGGGTCTGTATCCAGCTGGAGGTTTTTGTGTCGAAAGGGCCCAGTTGATGCTGCAGGTCCCGGTATTGTTGTTCTGTCAGCAGTTCGATTCCCATAGCGGCGGCCCTGTCGAGGGCGTTGCCTTCAGGTTTGTTCTCTTTTCTTTCCTCCAGCGCTTTGCGGTCGTAGCAGAGGCTTCTGCGGCCTTTGGGGCTTTCGGGGGAGCAGTCGGCGAACAGGTATTTGCCGGTTGTTTTATCGTGGTCGATGACGTCGGGTTCGCCGCCGGTTTGCTCCATTTCGTTGAGCGACCAGAGTGCTTCGGGGCTGGCTTCCAGTCTTGCCTGGACTTTGGCCCATTCAAGGCCTTCGTGGCGGTCTTTGTTCTTTTCAAACCGGGTTTTCAGGATGCCGAGTAGCTCTTTGCTTTTTTCGGATGGCAATTTTTTCTTCATGGCTCGCCTGTTTGAGCCATAAAAATAAGGTGAATAAGCCAATTACAAAACGATGTCATGCAGGAAGCGAACGTCAAAAAAGTAATTATTCGCATTCGATGGATCAACATATATCTTAATTCGACCTGGCTTGTTCATCAAAAGCCTGAGAGATTCCAGGGACATAAAAATCGGCGGTTGTTTCCGGCACAAGATAATAGGTAGTGGCCCTAATACAAGAAGGTCAAACAATTGAACAATTGCTTCATTGCGGTGACCATAGAAGCAAATCGCACTCGAAAATGCGAAGCCAGGGAATGCCGGAATGCCGCAGATGTTGAATACCAAATACGCCCACCTCTTTCTTCAAAACAGGTATGAATTCGAAAGAATCATTGTCCGGGACCTCCCATTTGGCGCCGGCGATGTTCCCGTTCAACTGGCCATTCGCAAAGGCATAGTAATTATTCAAGAAGTCAGCCTCGACAGCCTGAACTCCCCTTTTAGTTCAATTATTTGCCCTGCTCCCACGAAAGTGTGTTCAGCCCAATAGCGCTTCCAATAATATCCAGACTCCCATTCAATGAGATCGGGAGGGGTAAAGGATCTTGATTCCTTTCAACACGAACTCGTCTGAATGAATGGGATAAGTTTCGTCGACAGAAGTGGCGAATTCGCCGATTGAATACCCGTCCACTTTTTCCAGTAGCTCTTGATTTAGGGCGAGTCCTTTCCAAAGCCATATTTTTTTACTTTGTCTGCGATATACACATCACAAGGTTTGTTCAACAAAGTATCAATCCCGATCTTTACCATCCGGGAAGAATCGCCCAGGAATCCATATTTCATATCCACTGGGGTATGCGGGATAGAGGTTCCAGTTCGATCATCCAGGTTGACCGAATAGATTGCTTTGGGCGTCTTGAGGTATAAGATATGTACCTCTTTGCCCGCCATTTTTGTCAATAGGCTATCCGTGGATCCTATATTATTGGTACGGATCCGCAAGGTCAGCTTTTCATAATTCCCCCAATCGTCGAAGATCAGGGTCTTTTCTCCTTCCTGAACTCCATTGGAAACCGGAACGTTATCTTGCCCTACTTTATGCTGTAATATTTAACTATATCCGGAGGCCCATTCTGGCCTACTGCGGTAATTGCTAGCAGCAGGATAGGAAGGAGCAGGATAGTAGCAGTTTTCAGATAGTTAGTGAGCATTGGCTGACAAATAAGGTGTTAGCAATTGTATTAGAGAATCGTTCCTGTACCAGTCTGCACCTTCGGCGACGACCCACCCACTTCTCGTAGTCTTCAATGCCCTAATATTAACTTTTCGATCTTTGTAAATATCTATATTGATCGACATTGAATGCATTCTGGGTGTGTCGAATGCTATTTTTTCCCCGCCCCGCAGCACCGCGTTAAACTTCAGCAGCAACGCTGTATCCAGTATTGTTGCATCAAAATCAGAATCTTGCGCAGTTGAGACTCTTAACACTATTTTACGAATAGACTGTTGATTACGGAGGGCCCTATAAACGACATCAGTATATTGAGTATTACAGATCGCGCCTGCGACGGAAGATACCAGGACGATTCCTATCAATCCCAGAAAGAGCCAGCCCCGAACCCCTATTTTAGATTGTACTTTCATCAATATGGTATTGACCAATTGTCGATCAGTTTTGCGTTGCTAAAAGTAGCCATTCCGCCGAACTTGGCGCCCACCCCAACTCCCTTCCTGCGAATCCTGATTTCATCTTCCGGCTTGTCACCCAAGGGGTCGTTCTTCAATACCGGATCATTGAACATGGAAGCAAAGGGAGAGAAACTCTCCTGTCCGCCATCGGCCTTGGAATCCACTTGCCATCTTCCCAATTGTGGACCGAGTTCTCGTAAATGCGCTCTATACATTTCCAGCCCATACCCATCAGCGAACTCCTTGCTCTGTAACTCTGACCCTTTATTGTTTCTGCATGTATTCTCAGTGTAATGTGACTTGAGTGCTTTATCACTAATACCCGCCATGGTCAACGCAAACGGATAACCTACCATGCCTTTTTTAACCCGACCCCTTTTCCTTGGGAGTCGGATTGGGCTATAATTAAAGAGCTGCTTATTCCCTCGAAGATAGCAGTTTTCCTTTTTTCAATTGGGAAAAGGCGACAGCCTTCAAATCTGCGGCAGAGGGGATTGGAACCTGCACACCGTGGATTTGTCCAGTCAGGAGCTGGTCGGTCACGCGAGGTACCGATTCCATTGTCCGGCCTTTACATAAGATGTTATATGATCGCTTTGCACGTCTTTCGGGAATTGTTTTATAACCCGAATATATAAAGCGCGGGAACTGCCGCCCGGAATGAAGAGTCGCCTTTTGTGAGACTTACTACCATGTTTGAATCATCTCAACAAGATATCTGTAAATTGAATTTACGGGGCCCAGTCAATTAAGATATGAACTTAGGTATAAGCCAAAGAGAGATCAATTGCCCGTTATTTATGAAAGCGGTACAGCCGTCCAAAAACTCAACAGATTCTCCATTGAACTCTTTATTGCCGACACAAATCCAATCATTGGTTTCCCCCCTGTATATCGGCCAATCGCCAGGCAGATTTACTCTATATGAACGCCCTGACTCCAATTGAGGACTTACTACCAAAGAACCTCTATCGGATTTCGGTGGCGAAAGTTGCACAGTTGTCCATGACCCAACTGGACAATACCCGTCGATGCGCGATATTCTTTGATCTTCGCCCACACCAAATTCCAGATAATTCAAAAGTAGTGTAAAATCAACGTCGTCTGTGTACGGCATCATATCAAATGAAGATTCAGGAATTCTGTATATCAAAACCTTCTTTTGCGGAATTACGAAGCTATCAATACTAAACACCATAATCAGTTTACAAAATTGAAATGATAAATTAAGTTGGTTTGTGGATTAACTACTAACTCCCACGTTCCAGCCGATCCTCTAAACGTACCTGGAACAGCATAACGCAATGCACCCGCGGCAGATTTATCAGCCACTCCCTGTCCGGTCGCCATAATTTCCTTTATAGCCAGCGGCGATCTCATATAGGGCCTTGTCAACTTTCCTGCATGTTCTCCCCTTTTCACTAGTTCATTTAAATGATTCTCTGCCGACTTTGTATATGTATATACCCCTTCCTCCGCCGCGGCTTCGCCTCCCGCCGCAGCAAGGGCTTTCCCCGCTCCACCTACAAGTCCGGCAGCCAAATCCACAGGATCAATTAATGGATATTCTATCGGCCCATCAAGCCTTTTTACCTCTCCTGTAATGGCATTTACTTGCGTCCAAATATTTTCTCAGGGCCCCCACGCTGCCTTCAACATACTATTCCATTCTTTCTTTCCTTCTTTTGTACTAATAAACTCACGCGCACCTTTACTAATTGAGACGCCTTCATCGGAGAAATATGAACTTCTAGACGTTGCAACAAGCGATCCGTTGTCAGTTTCGGTTGTCGTATACTGAACGTGAATTTTGCTTTTACTGGTAATGTTTTCAACCTCTCCGCCAGTCGCACGGGCAAATTCTCTGGCAGCTTTTCGCTGATCTGACGTCGAACCAAATAGCCCGAAAAAGTAGCGGCCGTCTGGATCAATTGCGTTTGTTGGGTTATTCATTACATAGTTGTAAGGCGATAAATTCGTATATTCCTGAGCCAAAGGATCAACTGAAACCCACCTTCCAATTTGAGAATTATACGACCTTGCTCCGTAGTCATATTCTTCAAGTCCGCTTCCGTCTGCAAACTCCTTGTTCTGAAATTCTTTCCCATTATATCTATATTTATTCTCGGCATAATTGCTTTTAAGTGCTTTATCACTGATTCCCGCCATGGTGGGGCCAAACGGATAATAGTGGGTCTCCTCCACCATCGGCCCAGTAAAATGACTTACACTTAGATTATCAAAGAACACATCCCAATTCGGCGTCTCATTGCTGACCCAAATATACAGATATCCGCTATGATTTATGTTTATGTGCTGCGCCAGGGTATTAATATTATCCGGCGACGCCACCTGTCTGGCGCCGCTACCCTCCTGCACATATTTGAACTGATTGTCCAGCAGCATCCAATTGAGGTAGGCCTTAGGTCTATCCGTTGGGGCGGGCTCGTTATCGGTCATGAAACTATTCAACGCTGCGTACACGGGGCTGCCCGACATATTGTTCAGATCCCCCACCGCACCGTGACCCGGGCCGGCAATAGCTATCAGACCCTGGGCCAGCGAGTTCAGCAGGTCGGTAACCGAACTGTTGTTGGTGCCCGCAGAGCCACCTGAACGATAGAATGATTTCGTGCCGAGATCGAATGCATCTCCGCTCATTACTTTCAATAGCAACGCGGGTCCGACCTTTTGACTCCCTGCACTACCATTGACCTTCGCGACATATTGATTGGGCTGAGGAGGTGTATTGTCATCTGGATAACCCCCGGGGACAGAATTAGCAGGATAGCTCGTTTTGTCAACATTATAGAAAAGTGCGTTCTCCTTATCCCGATAGGCTGTCTCCATGGTAGCCATGTACGTAGCCGTATCCTTTTGCTGGGTCAGAACGATGCGGGTATTGCCGAGGTGGTCTTTCTCGAAGAAATCATATTCCCACCCATACGCCGAGGTACCGGATGTGTAGTTGTGCAAGGCCCACCTGGCACGGCCTTCCTCGTGCCCAATATACTGGATGCTGTCATTTCGATACAGGATACCGCCGATATATGTCGTGGCCGTGGTTTTGGAAGGGGTAACAGTGTTGTCTACTGTTGTCTTTTTCAGTTTGATGCCCGACGCATCATAGGTATAGCTGATCGTACCTTTACCATTGATCGTAATTTGCTGCGGCAGGTTCAAATAATTATATATGATCCCCGTAATACTTTTGTTTTGATCCGAGACAAGGTTGCCGTTTGGATCGTAGGCATAGTCATCAGAACCCGGATTCTTATCGGTAAAATCTCCCAATTTATTATCCATCGTGCCGATCGAGGCCGCTTCAGTAACGGCCCGCAGCTTGTTACTCTGATCGCTGGTACTATTACCATATGTGTAGCTCAGGTCGTCGATAGTTATACTGCCGCCAAGTTTCCATCCTTTTTGTTGCATCTGAAGAATATTTCCATTGGCGTCGTAGTGGAGACCGTTGACGCTAAAGTCAATTCCCGCAGACTTATCGAAGCTGCCACCATTGGATTGATTGAAGTCCGCACCCGTCAGTCGATTCACGTTGTCATAGGTGAAGTCATACTGTCGGTTGATCCCATCCCCCGCGCTTTTCGATATCCACCCCGAAATATTCCCATTATATTGAAGGTTCTTGAAATTCGTACCGCTGGCCAATGCCTGGCTCTTGTCATATCCCAGCTGCATTCCAAAGTAATGCAAAGGCGTCGCGCTCGTGCTAGAAACATAGTCCTGATTGATCGAACTTAACCAACCTCGAATGTTATAGTCATATTTAATATTGTCAAGGTTGTTGCCCAGTCCTTTCGAAGTCATTTGACCCAGCTCGTTATATTGCTGGTTGCTGATCAGCTGATCAGTCGGAGCCCCGTCAATATTCTTCCAAACATGCAGCAGCCGGAATCCGGCGTCATAATCCATCCTGGTCAGTACAGTATGGTACTGCGAGCCAGACCCGCCTTTATAATGAGTGAGGAGATTGCGAATCGGCTTCCCACTGAAATCGAATTGGCTGGTCACTGTATCAATCCCTCCGGTGTAATTCATTGTCCGGCTTTGAATAAGCCTGTCCCTGTTGTCGTAAAAATCGACTGAATACAACGGCCGGTTCTCACCAAGAATGAGGTGCATAATTCCTGTGATCTGCCCGCGAACGATAGGATTAGCAGATACCGGGACTGCATACTCAGGCGACGTGTTGTATCCGGTATTAAAGCCATTCAAATTAAATGTCGCCAGATTACTACCCAGGCCCGAGCCGGAAGCCACGACCCAGTCATAGTTGTCATAATAGTTGATGATCAGCGGCTGAACCGTAACACCGGTAGGTACAGGGTTAAGGACTATTGGCAGCGAGCCGGACGGATATCCTCCAGCGCCAGGGACGGGCTGTACTATGGACGCCGAAAATGCCCGTTATCCAGGGTGGAGAATCCATCCCCCAATTCGATGGCATCTGTGGCGACAAAATCACCTTGCTGATCCGGCGTGGAGATAGTCAGATCTGCTGGCAGAAGCGGCGAAATCGTGCCCGTTGTCTCAAGCGATGTGACCGTCTGCTGCAGTTCCAGACGACTCGCCTGATAGGTCATTTGAGCTACAAGAATAGTACGGTTCAGTTCGTCATACTGCGTATTTATCCATTGGTTCAGTGTCCGTTGATTGCCGTCCTGGCTAAAAACGGGTCGGTCCCGAACGTCATAGACCGTCCAGTCCTCATCTTTGGCGGGCACCTTCTTAACCACCATCCGGCCTCTCGCATCGTATTCATACCGGAAACAAAGCTCTGACGCTACCTGGTCGCCACCAGGGACCGCAAACGCCCATCCGTTGACCGAAAGCCATTCGACTGCTTTCGGAGGAATCACAAATCGCAGGTTGCCAAGATCGTCGTACACATAGTAAGTACAAAGCCAGCCATCGGGGCCGTCCCCGGGGACATCCGATAATTGGGCCTTCTTCAGTACAATATGGCCTTCCTTATCCTTGTACTCGACGATCTGGTGACCCTGCTCGTCAATGGTCATGTTTTTATAGAGCTCGCCGTCCGGATAAATACCTGCAGTCGACGGCAGACTGCCGGAAGCAAACCCAATATTCCATATTTGTACAGCATCGTCTTGCGTATTTCCAAGATAATCCCTGGAAATACCCCTCGTACCACCTATCCAGCTGGAACCAGCACTATATGTTGTCAATGGGCGACTTAATGGCGATGCTTCAAAGACCGTCTGACCGTAATAATATTGCTCACCTGGGTACTGCCGGTTGTTGAAATCATTCTGCTCAGCAAGTCCATAGGGCTTGTAAGAGCCATTGTTTGCCGCGGAAACATAAGGCAGATAGTGATTCACCTCGCGGCCAAAACCATCGTACTCCTGGACTGCAACGACGTCGTAGCCCAATGGGCTCTGCTGCCTGGAAACGGTCTGAACCGAGCGACCCAGCCCGTCGAAATAAGACGTCGCCTCCTGTACGTCGAATCGATCGGTCAGGGCATCCGCCGTGGTCTTATCGAAAACCCCCGGCTTGTTGACAGTCCGGGTCCTGATATAGTTCAGATCCTGGTCTGCCGTCCCAATAACGACCTGCGCGGCCGTCGTGTACATCTGCGTAGCACCGGAATTGACCTCGACACGGTAGTAGGTCCCAGAGGAAAGCGAGCCTGGAGCCAGGTTAAGCCCGGCGACATCAGGCAGAAAATAGCTCCAGCTTCTCCCGTCGCTGGAATATTGCCAGCGATAGGTAAAACCACCTGCGCCACTTTGAGCAGGCGTACATGTAAAAGTACCCGGGCTGGTCCCCGCCGCAATAGTGATATATGCCGGCGTTATTACGCCGGGAATTGGTGCAGGGCCGACGTCTACCGTCGCCGTCGCCGAAGGGATTTGAGCGCCGTTGCTACTGGTT
>Ga0105239_10000944_pt1 | contig 40963 bp, 40 predicted proteins | sample KBSC44metaG_FD_92761 | JGI IMG/M metagenome (GOLD analysis project Ga0105239, IMG submission 92761) | Corn rhizosphere microbial communities from Kellogg Biological Station, Michigan, USA - KBS C4-4 metaG | ecosystem: Host-associated > Plants > Roots > Rhizosphere > Soil | place: Michigan, USA... | reverse complement strand
CCGTAGAACGGGTTGACCGGACCATAGAACGGATCGATCGGCCCGCCATTGGTGCCATAAAACTGCGTGATGTCTCCGCCCTGATCGGTGCCCTTCGCGATCGCGTCACCCGCCGCGAACAGAGAAAACACCGCCGCTAAAGCCGATAGTTGTTTGCGCACTGCCACCCAACCCGTTGTTTTATCTTCTGCGTAACAAATTGACCGGGCGGCGGTTAACAGCTTTTAAATGAGCCGCAATTTGTAAACGAATGCGAGCAATTCGATTAATATTCGGTTGAGCATTGGGAACTCGTCTGGCGGGGGCTGCTACGGTTCTTACCGACCACCAGTTCCAGCGGCCAAGGCACAAGGGCCATGCGCCGCCCCTTCTCTGCGCCTGGGGGGGAAATGCTGTCGCTATGGAGTTATCGAAAACACCACGCCTGGTGCTGACTCTCCTGTAGCGGAATCATAGTAACCACTGCTTGTTCCTATCAGCATTTCCCCGCGCAGTGTCGGATCACTGCCGACACCCGTCGGACCGGATAGCGTTGTGGGAGCGCCCCATCCCTTGTTTTCGACGGTGTCGCTGCCGCTTGACGGATCGGTTTTGACGAGGGCCCCTTGGTAAACCGTTTGCTGACCGGTGCAGACGTGCTTAACGCCACCACTGAGGACCAAGCTCAGGATTTCGCCGGACCTGGCGAGCAAGGTTCGTGCAACAGGCGTTGTCACCTTGTTATCAGCATAAGCGTTGCAACCTTCGTCATTCAACGTGTGCACCGTTTGAAAGGTGAAATTTGCTCCCGATCGTGTCATTTTCCATACCGTGCCATCTGCGGCAGCGGCGTGTGCATCCCCTCCTGCCGAAGTCGTGCCGTATAAATTTCCAAGAGCATCTACGGTGGGCACACCTTCGGGGAAATACCCATCGGGGCAGCCGTTATCTTGAACCATGCAAAACGAATGAATCGTTTGCGCAGACCAGACCCCGTTCTTGTCGGACGGAGGGCTCACCTCCCAAACCGAACCCAATGTCGCTTCGCCGCCATGCGTCTCCACGCCAAATAGATCCCCCTGCTCGTCTCGCACCATGCCTATCGGCGCATGACCGTCGGTAAACCGGTAAAGGACCTGGAGCCCCGTTTTTGCTTTGGGGTTATTAAGCGCCGCTTGCGGAATTTCGAACACCGTGCCGCAAGCATCGTCTTGGCAAGGAGCGGCAGCAATCCCGAAGAGGTTACCTTTCTTGTCAAGCAGGACCCCGCCGTAACCATTCGGATTGCCAATCAGGCCGGCGTCGTCCGGAACCACGAAAGCTGTCCGAAAGCTCCATGTGCCACTGCTGTTCGACAGCTCGAATACCGTGCCCTGAGTGTGGGCTGTGCTTGCATTCGTCATCCCCCAGATATTGCCGGCAGAATCGATGGCGAGATGTCCGCTGGGGTGTCCGCCGTCGGTGTCGGTTCCATTGAACACCTTCAGGGTCGTGACGCTGTACAGATGTCCTTTTCCTTGGGGCGTCAGAAGGACAATCTGCCCTTGGTTCCCAGCCTGTCCAAAATCGGTCTCTACGATCACCGAGCCGTCGTGGGCTGGCTGACTGGCGATCAAAGCGCCGTCTGATGCCGATCCAAAGTACAGGATTTGCGGAGTGCCACCCGCTGCCGGTACTCCGACGAAAAACATAGCCGCTGCTGCAATGAGCGCTGCGCGCCGAAAAACGGACTGCTTGTTCATGATGTCCCTCGGTACACGTTTGACCCCCAATACGCTATTGTTCCGCTTGCAGACCAAAGGGGCATGACGGGGCAAGAGGGGGCATCAACTGTCATGGATACAACATCGGTTGGACAACAGGGGCGCCGTCTCAGGAGCTGGAAGGAAATTGCCGCGTTCTTCGGCTGTGATGAGCGCACGGTAAAACGTTGGGAGGATGTTCGGGGGCTCCCGGTTCATCGGGTGCCGAACGGGTCGCGTTCTGCAGTATTCGCATATGAGGATGAACTGAGGACTTGGCTGCACACCAAGTCGGGCGACGACACCTCAAAGTCGGCCGTCGATGGCGCTGGCGATAGCGACAAGGCTGGAAAGGTTCTGCTCCACAGGGTGATAGGCGGCACCGGCACGATCCCTCATAAATGGCTGCTCGGGTTGGTACTCATCATCATCGCCGTCACCATGGCGTTTGCACTCCCGCGCATGAAAGCGCTGGCGCCTCCATCGGGCGAATTGCGAACCAGCAATCGAGACAGCGACAGCGCGGAAGCTCGGAGGTCATACCAAGCCGGTCTTTACGGCTGGCAGAGCAGAACCCCCGTTGGTTTGTCTCGCGCTGTCGACGACTTCACGCAGGCAATCGTTTACGACCCTAAATATGCCAAGGCGTATGCGGGACTGGCGGACTGCTACAATCTGCTCAGAGAATACACGGCGATGCCGAGCGATTACGCTTTCCCTCGCGCCAAAGCAGCCGCGGAGCGTGCCGTGGCCCTTGATCCCTCCCTTGCCGGAGCACACGCCGCGTTGGCGTTCGCGGACTTTTATTGGTCGCATGATACCACCGCTGCGCTGCGTGAATTCGAAAGAGCGATACGATTGGATCCCAATAACGCCTCGTCGCGCCAATGGTATGCGGTCGTACTAGCAAATTTGCGACGGCTTCCCGAGGCGCTTGTCCAAATCGACGAAGCGCAGCAACTCGACTCGGCGTCATCATCGATCTTGGCCGACAAAGGTATTATTTTGTTCGATAGCGGCCGAGTTGACGAGGCAATTTCGCTTCTCCGCGGGTTGGAGGAAACCGCGCCGCAGTTTTCCTCACCACGCCTGTATCTGGCCGATATCTACAGAGCCCGAAATGACGACGCTGGATTTGTTCGGGAGTTTTCGACGTATGCGAGACTGCGCGAACATGGCGCTGATCGCGCCATAGCTCAAAGTGCTGCAGAGGGATTGGCGACCGGCGGCCACAAGGGGATGCTGATGGCCATGTTGCGCGTGCAGCAGCGGCTGTTCTCGAAAGAACAGGATGCCGCTTACTTGTTGGCGGAAACGAACGCCCAACTCGGGAACACGCACGAGGCGATGCGATACTTGCGCCTGAGCTTTTCCCGTCACGAATCAGCGGCAGTCGCGCTCAACAATCAGGCCGAATTTCGAACGCTGCATGCGCTGCCCGATTTCGTAAACTTGGTGAAAAGTGCGGGCCTCATGCCAAATTCCCTCCTCGGACCCCGGTAGAATCGCGCGAAGATCTGCGGCCGCCGCCGGTGCCGCGGCTGTTTCGGTTATGTCACAGTTTGAATTTTCTTGAGCGTGAGTCCAAAGCGCAAAACCCTCCCATCATTGGACGTTGGACAGAGCGTCGCCTTGACGGCGCCCGCGCGCTCCTCATCCTAGTACCGCCACGTTATCGTTCCTGAGAAGAAGGTCGTCCGGGTGCTCCCGTAGGCGACCCTGTCGAGCCTTACAATGATCATCTCCACCCACACGGGAGGCGGTCGAAAGTAGCGCCGTCGACTTCCCGGGGATGCGCGTTAAAAGGAAGCTGTAAAGCGCCGCTGACATCCGGAGGGTTGACCACAATCCCGAGGCGCGGGCGCGGGACACAGAATCCCGCATAGGGCAGTCGGGCACTGGGAGTTAGCAATAGCACTCGCCTTCGGGAGCACGGCCATAGCCTGAGATGGAACCTCAGGCCGCAAGTTCCGTTTTGCAAAGGAAACTTCTTCCAGACGCATTCACAAAGCGTCAGCTCCATAATGTCGGGTTAATTGCACGGCTGCTGTTCGAAAGGATTCGGGATGTCGGCGGGTAAAGCAAGAACTGGAATTACTGGCCTCGACGACATTTTGGGGGGCGGCTTTACCGCCGGTTGTCTTTTCCTCCTGGAAGGCCAACCCGGCACCGGCAAGACAACGGCCGCACTACAGTTTCTCTTGGAGGGCGCCAAGCTGGGAGAAAAGTCCCTCTACGTCACCTTGTCCGAGACGGCGTCCGAATTGAGAGATAGCGCCCGCTCGCACGGCTGGGCGCTGCCGTCCGAAATCGACATTTTCGAACTCGTTCCGCCCGAGAGCCTGTTGGACGAAGGCCAGCAGCAAAGTCTGCTCTACTCATCCGACCTAGAGCTCAACGAAGCCACCAAAAAGATCTTTGAAGCCGTCGACCGGGTGAAGCCTCAGCGGGTGGTGTTGGACAGCCTTTCTGAAATCAGACTGTTGGCGCAGAGTTCGTTGCGCTATCGCCGCCAGGTCCTGGCGCTCAAGCATTTCTTCGCACGCAACAAGGCAACAGTCCTGCTGTTGGACGATCTCACTGCTGAAACGGGCGACAAGACGGTGCATAGCGTGGCTCATGGCGTCATCCTTTTGGAAGAACTTGCGCCGGCTTACGGCGCAGAACGGCGACGTACGCGCGTGGTCAAATATCGCGGCCAAAATTTCCGCGGCGGCTATCACGTTTTCACCATCACCACCGGTGGCATCAATGTCTTCCCCCGGCTCGTTGCAAGCGAACATCTTAGCGGCTTCGATCGCCATCCCATTTCGACCGACATACCCGCTTTCGACGCCCTCCTGGGCGGGGGCATCGATGCCGGATCTAGCACCGTCATTATCGGTCCGGCAGGAACAGGCAAATCGGTGATTGGCGCTACCTTCGCAATGTCCGCTGTCAAGCGTGGGGAAAAGGCCGCCGTCTTCGTCTTCGACGAAGAGCTCGGCATCCTCATTCGTCGGATGAAATCGATGGGGCATGACATGGAGCCTGCTCTTAAATCGGGCGACTTGATCATGGAACAGATTGATGCCGCTGAACTGTCGCCCGGCGAGTTTGCGCACCGCGTGCGAACGTTGGTGGACGCAAAAGGAATCAAGACGGTCGTGCTCGACAGCATAAACGGTTATCAGGCGGCGATGCCGGAAGAGAATGCCCTGATCCTGCACATTCACGAGCTGCTGCAGTACCTCAACCGCCAGGGCGCCGCGACGTTCATGACGGTGGCGCAGCATGGCCTTGTGGGCGACATGCAATCACCCGTCGACATCACCTATCTCGCAGATACCGTCGTCCTGCTTCGTTACTTCGAAGCCATGGGCGTCATTCGCCGGGCTGTTTCGATTATAAAAAAGCGCACCGGCGGGCACGAAAAAACAATCCGCGAATTCACACTTGGCGACAACGGGCTTGTGCTCGGTGAGCCGCTTACGAACTTCCACGGAATCCTGCGCGGCATCCCAACCTATGCGGGCCCCGCAGCAGCGTTGCAAGATAAGGTCACGTGAGATCGTCGGAACGCATCCTCGTGTTAGCCCCCAGCGGACGCGACGCCGAAGTGGCGCGGGCATTGCTGGCTGAAGCGGGGCACGAACCCCAATTGTGCAAGACGGTCGATGTGCTGGCGCAGTATGTTCGCGAAGGCGGTGGCATGGCGATCATTGCGGACGAAGCGCTGATCACCTCTGATCTTCATCCATTGACCGATTTCCTCTCGGAGCAGGAGCCTTGGTCAGACTTTCCAATTGTCGTGCTCACCAAACGGGGCGGCGGTCCGGAACGCAATCCCGCAGCCGCCCGCTTAGGTGATCTCCTCGGGAATGTGAGTTTTTTGGAACGCCCGTTTCATCCTACCACGCTCATCAGCTTGGCGCGGACCTCCATCCGCGCCCGGCGTCGGCAGTATGAGGCGCGCGCGCGCCTATCGGCCTTGAGCGAAAGTGAGGCACGACTTTCGCGATTATCGTCATCTCTTGAGGAGCAAGTAGAAAAGGAATTAGCGGAACGCCAGCGTGCGGAAGAAGCGTTGCGGCAAAGCCAGAAGATGGAAGCACTCGGGCAGCTGACAGGCGGCGTGGCCCACGATTTCAACAATTTGCTCATGGCAATCATGGGCAACATGGACCTGCTGCGCAAGCACTTACCTGGCGATGCCCGCGCCCAGCGCCTTATTGAGGGAGCGATGCAGGGCGCCACCCGAGGCGCGGCGCTCACCCAACGTATGTTAGCATTCGCGCGGCAACAGGATTTGCGCACCAGGTCCACCAACATCAGCGCCTTGATCATCGACATGGAAGACTTGCTGGATCGTAGCCTTGGTCCTCACGTCACGCTGGAACTGCATCCCGGAAATGGGCTGCCTCAGGTTGAGGTTGATCCCTCGCAAGTCGAACTTGCCATTCTCAACCTGTGCATCAATGCGCGCGACGCCATGCCGGACGGCGGACGTATCACCATTACCGCCGATTTTCCGAGTGACCATCCAGGCGCTTTGACACCGGGAAGGTATGTGCGCGTCAAAGTCCAAGATACTGGGTCCGGCATGGATAGTGAGCTGCTCGCCAAAGCGACGGAGCCGTTCTTCTCGACCAAGCCTTTGGGCAAAGGCACCGGCCTTGGTTTGTCGATGGTCCATGGATTGGCCGTTCAACTGGGTGGACTTTTTGAGCTCCAAAGTCAGGTCGGTTTCGGCACGATCGCCACTATTTGGCTTCCCGCCAGCACATTGGCCACAAACGCCGCTGTGTCGGCGGTTGGAACGCCTGCCGAGACGGCGTCCAAGCAAGGACCGGCGAGAATCCTACTGGTGGATGATGACGCCTTGATCGGCATGGCGACGGCGGAAATGCTCGAAGACCTGGGCCATACGGTCCACCAGGCGCGGTCAGGCCCGTCTGCGCTCCGAACGCTTCAGCAAAGTGTCGATGGCGGGCAGAGGTTCGATCTGGTGATCACCGACCATGCGATGCCAAGCATGACAGGAGTCGAGCTGGCTGGCCATGTAAGGGAGCTTTTCCCGGATTTGCCGGTTCTACTTGCGACCGGGTATGCGGACCTCCCGGCTGGCCAGAAGTCTAATCTTCCGCGCCTGTCGAAGCCCTACGACCAGGCAACCTTGCGAACCGCAGTGGAAAAGTTGCTCAATTCGCCGACCTAAAAACTTCTGTTCAACTCCAATGCAGCGGGAGGCGTTCGCTCATCTCCGGCAAGTGTGATTGGCCGAAGGGCAAAGAAGATGGAAGACCGCCGCAATGCCTCCCGGCCAACTTCAAATCCATCTCCGCATGTCGAGGTTTGCGCGGATCACCTTCGGAAGCGAGTCAAAGCTCATTTCCCTGGAGCCGAGAAAGCCTCAGCATGCCCGCCCCTACACAGGGCACCGAATCGGCATGCTAAAGCGGAAGTTCCCGAGACGCCTTCGGTCGAGGATCGCGCAGCTCTCAAAGTTCCACCGATACTTTGGGAGAGATTTAATTTGTTCGGCAAATGCGCCGGGTTCAACCTATGAGCGCTTATTCGCTACCCCATTAGCGATTGGCACCCTAGTGGCCCCGGCAGCTTAGACCCCTGCCGGGGCTTTGGTCTGGTTGAATCGCGTCACAAGGATCGCAAACAATAATGGATCGCCCGAGCTCGTCCGCCTCCTCTTCAACGTGGAACCCTCCAGATACGACGACCAGCCTGCGTTGGGTCCCTGTTCTAGATTGGGGGAATCATTCTCTTCCCAGATCCCCCGCCGATGGCCGAAATTTGGACATTTGATTTCGCGCGGAATTCAGACGCCCCGACATGGGCCGCACCGTAAGCAGTGAAAAGTGTAGCCCCAGAGCATGACTTGGTAGTTCGTCTATCGGGAGGTTATGTTGAATGCGAGACCGATGGGCCTCCGCGTCAGGCGCGACCGCTCCCTCCTAGTGACGGAGACGAGAAGAAAATGACGGACAATAAATCCCAGCAATGGATCAGCCGTTGGTTGGATGCGGTAGCCTCCGGGGAGGCGACCATGAGCCAGCGCGCAATGACCTCGATTGAGGCCAACGGAGGCATTAAGGCTGTCGTAAAAGCAGCGCGCTCTAAGGGCGTCCATCTCGTGAAGCTGACAGACGACAAAGGCAAGATTCTGGTGGCCGCAAGCCGGGAACCGTTCTCCACCTTGTGCTAGCAACCCTCCGACAACTCGATGCCAACTCCCAAGCCCGTTAGCAAACGCGAACCTATCGGCAAGGCAGCTAGTTTGTATTGGCGCCTTGGTCGCAAACAAGCCAGCGCACTATCGCATAACAGAAAAGCACCGCTACAACGGTAAGCTCTGCACCATGGTGCTTCGAATTACGCGAAATACCTCGTCGGATTTCTCGCCCTGACCATATTGTGCGGCACGAGTCACGAATTCGCGCATCACTTTATCGGGCGCTAATTTGCGGTTGCTTCGGCACTAAGACTTTCAACTCATTCGATCTTTGCTCAGCGTGCAGCGGGAACGAGATCGCGTTCGGGGCCGCGAACTGGGCGGGACCTGTTCTGACTTTCGGGCTGATGTGGCTTGGCGTTCTGCGCCTTCGCCGATCAGACGAAGGGTCGAAGCAGCTTGGGTTCGCCCTAATCTTTGCCAACTTTCCCATTAACCGCATCGCGTTCGCGCTTCTTCATATGAATGACGAGCAATATTTAACCGCTCATTTCTTCGGAAACAGCGACATCGCGTTCTGGGTGACCAACCTGGTCATTTGGCTGTTTACGGTCCCACCAATAATCCTCGCTTACCTCGCGATTCAGAACAGGATGAGGCCGTTCTGGTTTTTAGCTTTCTTCATCCTGCCGTTCGCGTTCGTCTTCGTGTTTGCAGGAATGTTTCTTGAGAACTGGCTTTTGCTCGACAAGAAGTTTCTGGCGACCGCCATCATCGGTGTGCCTATCTTATCTTCCTTGTGGAAGCGGTCTGCCTGGTGCTGTTCATTCTGTTTCGCGGGGATATTCGCGAGCCGGCGAGGGCTTAGAGCAACAGAGACGGGGCTGACCGCCGGGAACGAGGCTGGTCGCAGTCGTTCTTCGTATGCGCGCCCGAATGCGGGATACGCGCGGCCGCCAAAATTCCGTTTCCCGACTTCCCCACTTCCTAGGGCCAACGCTTCAGCCACCCCTTAAGAGCCCGACCGCGGGAGGCGCCATGTCGAGGGTTGGAACTGACCTGAGCGTCAGGCCGCCATGGCGTTTTGCGCGGACATATTCGCTTGGACTAAGCCCGGTCATGCTTCGAAACTCCCTCGTCGCATGGGGTTGATCTGCGTAGGCAATTGGTCTTTCTGCGTACAGATCAGCCTCCCAAGGCAGATCATGAAGCTGGCGTATTGTGCGATCGACGCGAACGGCGCGTTGGTAGAGTTTTGGTGTAACGCCATAGAAATCTGCAAACACACGCCGATATTGACGCGATGACAGTTTCGCTGCTGCCGCAGCGCGGGAAACCGCTCCGCTCTCAACCGTCGCCAAGAGGTCAAGCGTGGGTGCGAGGGGATCAGGTTCAAATTCTTGAAAGAACGCGCGCAGGACAATCCCCGCACGAGTGCGCCAAGCGTCGAATGGTTCATCCGCCATGGGATCGAGCGTTTCGGCCAGCACGGGCTGCACGTCTTGTAGGTCCAAGACGGCGTCCACGAGCTGCGGTGTGGGGCGTTGGCTAATCCGCCTCATTCCGGCGGCTGACAGTCCCACGGCAAATGCCTTGATGCGTCCGCCGGCAAAACCGTAGCACCAGTGATATCTCGGTCCCCATAACGCGATGCGCGGCAGGCATCTCCATTCCCCATCGGCATTGGCCTCGCGCAGCCAATAGGGCTGATCCAACATGATCTGAATTGAAAATCTGACCTCTGGAAGAACGCGAACGACTTGCGGCCCCGGATCTTCGTCTCGATGCACGAACCCAAACAAATTGCCCGACAGCTCTACGGGGGGATGATGCAGAACAAGCGCGCTTCGCGTGATGTCCGATTTCTTCAAGTCGGTGAGCGTGGGATCGGCTACCATTGGTGCGTGGCAAATCGAGAGAAGCACAAATTCATAGCGAAGAATCCTTCAAACTGTCTCGATGGAGGGCGCTTGCTACGGCGGCCGCCGTCTCCGTGGCACTCGCTTATACTACTGTCAGCGGATATTTACTGGCGCCGCTGGTCAGGGTCGAGCCGGTTCGCGCCGTTCCGTATCTGGGCTCAGCGTTGGTCTCGTTCGGCGACGCGCTTGCCTTGGTTGTTCTCATTGCACTCGCCGCTGGCAGATCGCCACTACGGGCGATCGGACAAGCAGGTGTACTGGCCCCGATCCGGAGGCCCGCTCTATGGGCGCTTCTTTGGCAAGTCCCAGCGGTCGCAGTTGCTTTGGCATGCGCAAAACTTGCGCCAAACGTGCACGCCTACGACGTCGCATGGCAGGGCGTTGGCGGCCCGATCGCCGAGGAATTTGTTTATCGCGGACTTGCGCTAGGAGTGCTCATTCGCTGGTCCGGCTGGCCTGTCTGGTTGGCGTGCATCTGGCCCGCCGTGTTCTTTGGCGCTGCCCACCTCGGACAAGGGGACGATTGGGGCAGCATCGCCGGCATCGTGGCCGTCACCGGCTTGGGCGGAGCTCTTTTCGGCTGGTTGTTTGTACGGTGGGGGTTCAACCTTTGGCCGGCGATTTTTCTGCACGTCGGGCTCAATACGATCTGGCTTGTGTTTGATCTTGGTGAAAACGCGCTCGGCGATTGGTTGGGAAACATCATGCGTCTGTCCGTCATCGCTGTTGCGGTCGGAGCGACGTTTTGGTTGGCACCTACGCCTCAAGCGCAGGTTCGACGCCAGTCTCTCTAGCCCCGCGCATAGTGTGCCACAGGCTTTTCAGCGATGCATAGACCGACGGCTCACTCTCGCACGACTATGAATGGCGCGGGGGTGGTTCCCGAACATGCCGCGTATAATAGAGCGGATGTTTGCTGCGTGACGCACGCTGACTCGGGCGCTCAATCGTGGCACGGCGAACCTCCAAATTTCGGAGAACGTGTGCCATCATCCGTCCGCTAGCTGCGAAAAGAGGCTCGGCGTTTTGAACGAGGAAACCGCGAGTGAAGCACTGAAAAGGCGCCGTCGGATGCGATCTTGAAGATCGTTCAGTCATCATCGGCGCCTCCGAAAGCCGTGACACCGTAGAGATCGCTTCCAATCAAGGTAACGCTAAGAGGGGTCCCGTCGTCGATCTGTTCGCCGGCGAGAACACGCGCGTCAGTTTGGACGGTCATTCTCCTCGGACCCCATCGTGGAGCGCATATGCGACTCCGGACAGAAGCGTGACCTTGTAGCCGACAGGATCGCCAACCCTTGCGGGAGCGATCATTACCCCACGGCCCCGACCGGCGCAGCCGGGCTCGGTGGAGCGTGGCCGGCAACGCCGGACGTGCGCAGTAGAGCGCGGCCTTGGCGCAGCCGAGGACCCGCGCCAAATGCATCCCCGCGGCCGCTGCTAGGTCAGCAGGCTCCCAGCAATACCCCCGCCCCGACCAGTCTTGACTCCCTATTATTCCCTATATATGACCCAATACGGAACCCTAAGGCCATCGTTACAATGTCAGGGATATTTCTCACCGCCGACCAGGCCGCCAAGCGGCTAGATCTTCATCCCAAGACGGTCCGCCGTCTGATACGCGAGAAACGGTTGCGCGCCCACAAGATCGGCAAGTCTTGGCGGATTCTCGCGTCCGATCTGGAAGCTTTTGCGGGCGCAACGCGCGAGGACAACAGCGTCAATATTCGTGTGACGACAGTGATCGAACTGGCTCCGATCTCGGACACCAGCGCAAGCACCCTTGCCAACCGGCTTACCGCGCTCGTGCATGGCAGGGGCGCTAGCACGCCTGCTCATTTGTCGAGCGCCTATGATCCTGCCGACAACCAACTCAAGGTGGTGTTCATCGCGCCGCCCTCCGACAGCAGCGCGTTTCTCTCCGCGTTGAATGTGATGGCACAAGACCTATGACCGCGGTTTTTAAATCCAAGGCCGGGGAAGAGCGGGTACTAGCTCAGTATCGCCAGCTGCTCGCCTCATGGCCGATCCCGAACGAGCAACGCATGGTCAAGACAAGCCAGGGCCAGACGTTTGTCATCAGTTGCGGACCGGAGACAGCACCTCCCGTTATCCTGCTGCATGGCGCGCAATCCAACTGTTCAAGTTGGATCATGGATATGCCCGTATGGGCACAGAACCTGCGCCTTTACGCTGTCGACGTGATCGGCGAAGCCGGGTTGAGCGCTCAAGTCCGCCCACCTCTCGACAGCGAAGCCCATGCACAATGGCTCGCGGATGTGCTCCGAGGACTGAATCTGGTCAGGCCGGTTGCGATTCACGGCGTGTCGTTGGGCGGATTTCTCGCTTTGGATTTCGCGCAAAGGCACCCAAAACGTGTTTCGCGCCTATCGCTGATGTGCCCAGCGGGAATCGGCCGGACAAAGCCATTCTTACAAACCAATGGTTGGCTTCTATTGCTAGGGCGGTACGGCCAACGGAAGCTCCGCGAAAAGGTGCTTGGGCCTGTGCCACCAACCATTCCCGAGGCAATCCGCCCCCTTGTCACGTTGATGCAGGAGATTAGCGAGAATATCCGGCCTCGGTTGCAGAAAGTGCCGCAACTTAGCGATGAGGCGCTCGGCCGACTGACGATGCCGGTCCAATGCATCGTAGGGGGCCAAGACGTCTTGATTGATTCTGTCGAAACCAAGACCCGACTGGAACGCTGCGTGCCCCAGGCTGAGGTCATCTTTGTCCCCGAGGCACCGCATTTCATTGGCGGGCAAGTCATTTCGATTGGGCAATTCTTAGCAGTGGCCCCTTGACGGGCGGGATCCGATTACAGAAGGGGATCGAAGCCCGGAGGACCGAGACTGCGCATGCAGGCTCGGTTCACGAGAGCCCGGCCGCGCGTACGCGCGGGCGCCCCCAAGCGGCGACCTAGATGGTATAATGGGCCATAACCTTTATTGCCTAGGGCATGGAAGAAGGCGAGAGCTTCGGCACTGTTACAGTTTGAAAAATGACGGGATTGCCGGATTTCAGGGCTGGGCATAGGGTCCGATGGTAGCCCGGAGTGCGCCTTCGCCTATGACCGATCCAGAACGAAAGTACTATGTGACGGGCACCGGCATATCGGGGCCGCTGCGGTATTCCGATTTGACCCTTCCCGAGGCCGCCTACAAAGTTTCTAAAATGGCTGACAACGGCGTGAGCGATGCTCGGGCGTTTGACCACCAGGGAAGGGAACTCGATCTCGGCGACATGTCGATGGTTCTCCATGCCTAGAGGTCCCAAAGGCGAAAAGCGCCCTGCCGATGTCGTCGCCAACGCCGTCCACATCATGCGGATAGCGACGGGGGAGATTGAGGAAACAAAGCCTAAATCAGAAAAGGCGGTCGCACGCGGCAAAGCCGGTGGCGCAAAAGGCGGGGCCGCTAGAGCCGCAAAATTGTCAGCCGAACAGAAGGCCGAAATAGCAAAGGTCGCCGCTACGGCGCGTTGGAAGAAATCCTAGCCTACGTCGTCCAACTGCTCCAACTCTTCCAAGTCGATATTGAAATTGAAATCGACTTGAATTGGCGCATCGGGGCATTTCCGCTCGCTGTAACTGTCCATGTCAGTCTTGAGCTGGCGACACTCGCCAAGGATCTGATTTCGGCGATTTGCAGACGAGACTTCCATAAAATTGCGAGGGGCGTTCAAATCGTCCCACTTCATCACAAGCTGGCCGTTTTCTCTTATCCGAGCGGAATAATATTTTCTGACGCTGCGCCCCTGATTGTCCCTCACATGATCGAGGCCCATGGCGCGGCCAATCTTTTCCGCTGCCTGACTAACATTGCGCCACGTCAAATTATCAGCACGAGCGCCACTTTTCGGGTGCGTTTTGTTTAATATCTGCTCTGAGGGGGCAAACCCGCAGTATATTCGCTATTGCGGTGAATGAAATAGGACGGCGCATCATGCTCAAGCTGACCGTGTTGATCCCGCTCATTCAAGTTTATGACATGCCGGAAGCGATACGGTTCTATCGCGATCTTCTAGGTTTTGAGGTCATCAATTCCTCCCCGGAGATTGAAGCTCCTGAGGGAAGCTATTTTCACTGGGCACTCCTTCGTTTGGGCGAAGTAGAATTCATGCTCAACACCGCCTACGACGCAGGGAAGCGCCCCGAAGCCCGCGATGAGCCTCGTTGGCGCGGACATGGGGATACATGCCTGTATATTGGCTGCTCGAATGTTGATGAGGCCTATCAGTATTTAACCGCCAAAGGTCTCGAACTGAGCGCGCCCAGCGTCAGTCAATATGGAATGAAACAACTCCATGTGCGCGACCCGGATGGTTACCAACTGTGCCTGCAAGCGCCTGTCTAGAAATTCAAACTGTAACAGTGCCAGAGCTTCGGCGACTTTGCAAAAGACGACATCTATCGCGTCAAGTTCGATTTTCACCCGGGCTCGCCGGGCTATGTGCGGCGATCTCTACATCCTGCAAGGTGATATGCTGACAGGAGATCCACCATGGATGCTCACGCGGAGACAAATTCGGCGCCCTCGCATTCAAGTGGTCGAATGACAGCGGGTGTTGGGTTAGGCTGCGAAGTGGGAAGCCCGTCTCGTTTACGGACTTGACGGGGTAACAGCAGGCAACCGCGGTGGACGCTCCAAGTACGGCCGAATGCCGGACGTCATCCCCCGGAGTACGGTCGATACTCGTCCGGATGGTCGTGAATGGATTCGCGAAGTTAAACTGAACGGCTGTCAGATTCAGATGCAGTCCAGAGAGGAGCCGTGTTGAGCAATCCAGATAACCTCCCGCCGCATGTCGAAGAGACTGTACGCGCGGTCGAAGCCCTGCACCGCGAGCATCGCGATGCAGCGACGCCGCTTCAGAGGTCCCTAGAGACGCTGCGCTCGCAACTTAGCGCGCCGGGCTTTGTCGTTTTTGGCCTTGCGATGGTCCTGCTTTGGTTGGCCCTCAATCAAATCCTTCCGGCGCGTTTGAAGTGGGACCCATGGCCCTTTCCCGTTCTCTCCCTCGTCTTGTCCGGCCTCGCCTTTCTGACAACCTTACTCATTCTAGCAACCCAGCAGCGCGCAGACGCGCTCGCCGGTCACCGAGAGCAGCTCATCCTTCAGCTCGCCTTTGTTAGCGAACGCAAGACCGCCAAAGTCATCGCCCTCCTCGAAGAACAACGCAAGGACAGCCCACAATTGCAGGACCGCGAGGATGTCGAAGCTGAACAGATGAAGGAGACTGTCGACCCGCGCGCGGTATCGGAAGCGGTGCGCGACGCCTCCCCCTGACTGCGTTCAATGCGCGTTTGCGGCAAGGCACAGAAGAATATCGGCGTAACAGCGTTTGTCCGGATTACACCAACGGGCGAGATTGAATCCGTGCAGCTCCAATCGCCGCTACGGTACTCAAGTCCGGCGCAAATGTTCGCCCCGAAACAATTGGCGGCCCCGCGTGCTCCGATCGCCTGCGGCGGCTGCTGGCCACACGCGGAACGGTTGTGCTAGTACGAGCTCAACGCGTTTGTGGAGTTTGCATGATTGCGATGGCCGGATATCCCGAAAAAGCACTGCTTGCCGTTCTGGCTGTTGTTGTGGCGGGCGGGTTTCATCCGGCCGAAGCCAAGAGCAACATCAGCGTGCTCTACAGTTTTGTGGGCGGAAGCAATGGCCATTTTCCCGATACCGGTCTGATAACAGACAGCGCCGGGAACCTGATCGGTGGTGCCGGCGGGGGCGATTATAATGGCGGCGTCATATTCCAAGTTTCGCAAAGCGGGGAAGAGACCGTGCTCCACAGCTTCGGCAATACCGGCGACGGTAATTCCCCAGACGGGGGCTTAATCTCGGACGCGCAGGGCAACTTGTACGGAACGACGTACCTCGGCGGTGCAGGCGGCTTCGGTACGGTCTTCAAGCTCGCGCCCGGCGGTGGGTACACGGTGTTGTACTCCTTCAAAGGGGGCGCCGATGGCGGCTATCCGGCGGGCACTTTAACCCGCGATGATGATGGCAACCTCTATGGCACAGCAGGCGCGGGACCGAGCGATGCCGGGATTGTCTTCAAAGTGTCGCCGGCCGGCGCGAAGTCGACCCTCTACGCATTCGCCGGCGGCGACGATGGCGCCTATCCCGCATCCGCGCATCTGGTGCTGGATAAAAAGGGAAACCTCTACGGCACGACAAGCCAGGGCGGTGCGAACCGCAAGGGCATTATTTTCAAGGTCACGCCGGGCGGGAAGGAAAGCGTGCTGCACGCCTTTAACCGCGCCGACGGCGAGGCGCCGAATGCCGGCCTCATCGTTGGTAAGGGCGGAATATTCTACGGAACGACATCAGGCGGGGGAACCAACTTGGCCGGCACCGTCTTCAAATTCGCACTGCCTGGTCAACTGACCGTCCTCTATTCCTTTGCCGGCGGGAGCGACGGCGCGAATCCACTCGCCAATGTCATTCTGGACAAGTCCGGTAATCTGTATGGAACCACATCCAGTGGCGGCGACAGCGATAACGATGGAACAGTATTTGAATTGAACGCTGACGGCTCGAAAGTTCTAGGCCTGTCCCTGAAGCGCGCGCGCGATGGCTCGTCTCCAACAGGCAGCCTCGCCATGGATCGTCGCGGCGATCTGTACGGAACTGCCTATTATGGTGGTGCCGATGGCGCTAGCGACAGCGGCACCGTTTTCAAAGTGAAAAACTGAAGACGTCGGTCGGCCACGGGGAGATTTTCGCAGCCGTCTGCGGGATCGCACTCAACCCCTTTTTTTGGCTTCCGTGGTTGCGACTCACGTCGGAAGCTTATGAGGCTCTAACATCAGCCGAATAGATTCTGGTATGTCTGCTAGTGAAAACGACGGTTCGTCGTCTGGGTCGTCTGTCACGCAGACCCTCTCTCGCGAAGATGAACTCCTATTTCGGATGCTGAGAACGCCGCCCGCGCCAAACGCTCCGTTAAAACGAAAAAGAAACTGAGTGGCGCAAATCGCCATAGTGCGAAGGCGAAGCAGGCCCACAAATCCTAAGAAGCCAAAACCAATCGCGGCTGTCAGCCTCGCGGGAGCTTCCCGGAGTGCACTAGGCGGTCGTCCTGCCAGACTTCATACTTGGCCCCGATCCCCGACCCGCCCCATACCGTATCGGCATGCGCCTTGGCGTGGTCGTCATGCTCCGCCATGAAATCAGCGGAATATCGGGCATTGCCGCCGTGGTCGAAGACGTGGATACGATACGGTTTCATTTCACTATAAACGCGCCCTGAGCCGCCGTAATCATTGCGCCAGGTCAATTGTCGGACGCAAACCTCGCGCGGCAGAAGCGGGAACCGCAGCCACGCGTCGTATGACTATGAAGTATGCGGAGGCCGACCTTAATCTATGTTCCGCCCCACCCGTTCCCAGCTTTTTCGCTGCCGGTCCAGTTTCAAGCTGCGCTGATGCTTTCGCGCAAAATTCCGGCACCCTGACCACGCCGAAGGCCGCCTACATTGAACCCGGAACCGGCAGTCGCGTTCCGTCACAAGGGATTTCAGTGGCCGACGACGCGTTCGCACTCGCAATGGAAGCCTTATGAGATTTCCGCCGTCTCGGTATCGAGTTTTTATGTGCCCGGGGCCTTTTTTCAGAAAGGCCTCTATATCAGGGAACGAAAGTGGCAGCAGCAGTAACGCGCAACAAACGGTCGAAGGCGGATCAAAGGTCCGGCTTCATCGCGCCGCAGCTTTGCGAACTCGTAGACACGCCGCCCGAGGGTAAGGATTGGGTCCACGAGGCCAAGCTCGATGGCTACCGCATGCAGCTGCATGTGCGTAACGGCAAGACTGTCTTCTACAGCCGCCGCGGCCTCGATTGGACACACCGCTTTCCGGAAATAGTATCGGGCGGCGCAACGCTCGGGGACTGCATCATCGATGGCGAAGTGTGCGCGGTCGATGCGAAAGGGCTTCCGTCCTTTGCCGGGCTGACGGATGCCCTGACTGCCAGGCGCACAGGTGAGCTTGTCTATTATGTCTTCGACATGATGGCGAACGGCAAGGAGGATCTCGCCGCCGCGCCCCTCCTGACGCGGAAGGCCGCATTAAAGAAGGCGCTCGGCAAACTGAAGGGCGCGGCCAAGAAACGCTTTTCCTTCGTTGACCACCAGACCAGCGATGGTGCCGCCATGCTGAGAGCGGCATGCAAAATGAAGCTCGAAGGCATCGTCTCGAAGCGGATCACGGCCCTCTATAAACCCAATGACCGTTCGGGCATCTGGACGAAAGCAAAATGTCGCCCGAGCCAAGAGCTTATTGTCGGCGGCTGGAAGATGACCGGCACTGCCTTTCGGTCATTGCAAGTGGGTGCCTATGTCGGCGGAAAGCTCGTTCATGTCGGAACCGTGGGCACCGGATACAATGCCAGAAACCTTCCGGAACTCATGAAAGAGCTGAAGGCGCGCGAGACAGACACGTCCCCCTTCGGTGTCGTCAATGACCCAAAATCCTTGCGCGACGTGCATTGGGCGAAGCCCACGCTTGTCATTGAAGCGGAGATTGCGAGCTGGACGAGTGACAATCTCGTGCGCCAGGCCTCCTTCAAGGGCATACGCAAGGACAAGAAGGCAAAGGACGTCGTCGTCGAGTTTGCGCATAAACCACCGGACTGATCATGCCGCGCAAGCTCAAAACCTTCGTCACCACCAGCGGCTTTTACGATCTTGCGGTCGCCGCACCGTCGATGAAGGCGGCGCTCGAGATTTGGGGAGCGCGCGGCAATCTCTTCCAACAGGGTTTTGCGAAGCAGACCGACGACGCGGACATCGTGAAGGCGACGATGGCGAAGCCCGGCGTCATTCTCCGGCGTGCGGTGGGCACCAAGGGCGCCTTCAGCGAGAATCCCGACCTGCCAAAGCTGTCGGTGTTGCAGAAGGCCATCAAGCACCCACAACCGCCCGCTCCGGCGCCGAAGAAAAAGGCCAAGGCACAGACGCAGGCAAAGCCCGATCCGGCCGCCACGCGAAAGGCCGCACAACTGTACGATCTAGCGCAAAAGCGTCGGGAACGCGAGGAAGCCCGCGCGGCTGCTGTCGAACAGAGGGAGCAGGACCGTCGCGACAGGGCGATCGAGAAAGCCCGCAATGCGCTGGATGAAGCACGCGCAGCGCACAATGAACGGGTGGCGTCGATCGCCAAGGAGCGCGAGGCGCTCGATCGTCTGGCTGCCAAAGAAGAAGAACGGTGGGACGTGGAAAAGGAGCGCCTCGAAGCGGCGCTCGCCCGCGCGCGCGAATGAAAATGCAGCTGATACAAATCCTCCTTCCGGTAACAGACAGCGACGGCAAGCCCTTTGCCGACGCAACCTTGCGTGCGATCCAGAAGGAGCTAACAGACCGCTTCGGCGGCGTGACGGCTTATAACCGCGCGCCCGCCGAAGGAATTTGGAAGAGCGGCGATGGCAGAGAGAAAGACGACATCGTCGTCGTCGAAGTGATGACGGATAAGCTCGACCGCGAGTGGTGGCGCGGGTTCAAGGAACGGATTGAAGCCGCCCTCGATCAGACCGAACTCGTCGTGCGCGCACAACAGATTGAGAGGCTTTGACGATGTGCAACGAATACGCCCGCGAGATCGAAATGGGCCGTGTGATACGGCTCATGGAAGAAATGAAGGACATACCGCCTTTCGAGTATGAAAATCAGGCGGTCCCGAACGACATCGGCCCCAAAGAGAGCGTCAAGATACGTGACAACGGAATCGTCGTGCGTGGGTCGGACAACAAGCTTGTCGGCCGTTCGATGACCTGGGCCTGGAAAGGCCCACACGGCAAACCGGTCTTCAACTTCAAGTCCGAAGGGCGCTATTTCTCGAAGAGCGACCGTGTTCTGATACCGGCCACGGGATTTTACGAATATACGGCGCCGGAAAAGCCGAAAGCGAAACTGAAAGACCGGCACCACTTCACGCTGAAGGGCGAGGAATGGTTCTGGATTGCGGGCATTGTCAAAGAAGATTGCTTCGCAATGCTGACGATGGAGCCCGGCCCTGACTTGCAGCCCTATCACGACCGGCAGATTTGTATTCTGCCGCCGCACAGCTGGATGGACTGGCTCCATCTCGCGCGGGACGCTGGCGAACTCTTCCAACCGCTTCCCGCAGGCACGCTGGAGGTTAAGACGCTGCGCAAGGATGGCGTCGCGCTGGTCCCGCATGCGCAAAGCTAATGTTGCCGCGTTTAAGGGTGACGCATAACACGAACGCTCACACGAAGTCGTCGATAGACAGGGCGTTCGATTGCCGCCCGTTTTCCACCTTCTTCCAAGTGAGCGGCACTGCGACCGGAAATCCCGGCCGCGCGCGCGGGGAATAGGCACCGACGCCCGTTTGTCCACGACCATTCCTGAGATAATCGATAAAGAGCTTGCCGCGTCGCTGCGATGCACCGGCAACTGTTGTGTATCGTTTGTCGATCTTTGCAAATGCAGAGGAAATTCTGTGCGCGTAATTGCGCGCGGCATCGTGATCGCGCGTGCCGTCGAGCGGAATCATGAGATGCAGACCTTTGCCACCCGTCGCCTTCGGCCAGCTGGCCAGGCCTTCTTCGTCTTTCACAAAATCGCGGAGCGCCAGCGCCGTATCGCGCACAAAGCTCCACTCGACGCCTTCGCCGGGATCGAGGTCAAGGATCATCACGTCCGGATGTTCGAGGTCATCGACCGTCGAGCACCACGGATGGACTTCGATAACGCCGGCATTTACGAGCGCGACGAGTCCTGCGACACTATCCACCCAAAGCCGGGTTCCTGCGCCGCCCTCGCGTTTCTGGATCGTCATGCGATGCACAGTGTTCGGCGTCGGCGGTATCACCCCCGTATGGAAGAACACGCGGCCCTTTTCATGTCTTACGAGCGTGAGCGGCCGGCGCGCGAGATATTTAAGCGCCTTCTTGCCGACCGCCTTCCAGTACCGGCGGAGCATGTCGTCGGCTGGAACCGGCGCGCGCGCGAGCAATCGCTGGACGTTGCGGCCGTAGGACTTCGGCGCTGCTTTCCTCTCTTCCTTGACCGGCGGCGTCATATCTTGCCGGACACCGAGAAACTTCGCGTGGCGGATATGCTTTGAGGCGGTCCAGGCCGTGAAGGTCACTTCCGCCTGCAAGACAGGCTCCGCCCAGCGTTGGCCGTCCTTGGGTTCGGGCCCGCTGATGCGAAATGGCGTGCGCGAAGTCTCGACTTTACGAAAGTCTTTCAGGAGTTGGTCTTCCTGATCCCGGAAGCCGGATTTCGCTTTTCCGACATAGGCGAGCTTGCCGTCGCGAAGCTCCCCGAGCGCGATCGATTGCAGACCGCCGGTGGTCTCGCGCCAGGCGCCGATCAGAAAGGTCTCGCGTTCGCCGCATTTGGATTTGAGCCAGTTCTCATTGCGGCCCGAGCGATAGGCGGCATTAACGCGCTTCGAGACGACACCTTCAAGTCCCAGCGCGCAGGCGCTGTCGTGCATCTCGTCCCCGCTAGCGGTGAAATGCTCGCTAAAGCTAATGACGGATGTTTTCTCATGGGCCTTGCCGAGCAGGCGGGCAAGCGCCGCCTTCCGTTTCAGGAGGGGCAGCGATCTCAGATCTTCGCCCTTCAGAAAAAGAAGGTCGAAGGCGAAGAGAATGATCGCGCGCTTTCGGCCACCGGCCAGCGCAGATTGAAGTGCGCTGAAATCCGTTCTGCCCTTCGCATCGAGTACGACCGCTTCACCATCGATCAGGCAGTCGGGAAATCTCTCTGCGGCTTCCGCAATGTCGGAGAATTTCTCCGACCAATCATAACCGCGCCGGGTGCTGATCGTGACCTTCCCCTTTTCGACGCGGACCTGTGCGCGATACCCGTCATACTTGATTTCGTGAATCCATTGGTTTCCGGACGGCGTCTCGTCCGCGAGCGTTGCCAGCTGCGGCTCGACAAAGTCCGGCATCGCCGCTTTGCGGCGGCTCGCTTTTCGGGCGCGGGAAGCCATGCGGACTCAACGAAAATGGCGACAAAAGGGACCAAATCCCGGCTTTCCGCGTTTCGTATCAAAGGAGAAGTTCCATATGGCAACGAACCCACCCCCGGAGACGGCCACCGCAACGGCGCTGTGCGCAAGCGCAGTCAGCTCAAGGACCAAGATGATGGGCGAAGAGCATTACACGAAGCGCAGCAAGACGAGCGGTCAGTTCATGGCTCAGAAGAAAGACGATGCGAAGTTCAAAGGCGTGCGCCGCGAACAGACCCCCTGAGCGATGGCAAACCCCATTCTTAACCACGCTGGCCATACCCCCGACTGCCCGAGTGACTCAGACGGCCCGTACGCGGACCCGAACAGCGCTTACATTGATTTCTTTTGCGACTGCCACAAATTCACCGAACCACGCATCTTGTCGGGCGGGACAAGCATCGCTTGGCCTGCAGGTTGGTCGGAAGAACGGGCGCAAAAGTGGCGAGCGGAGCGCTTTCTTGTGCGCCCGCACATGGGCGAATAAGTCATTCGCTGGCCGGGATCGGATCAGGCATGCGTATCTTCTCTTATCGAGAGGAAGCATGTCGTAGTCAGCGGCCAACGGCATACGGAATCGGCGTGGTTCCGAATAGGCCGTCGCTTCGGCAGTGGTCCGCACTTCTTCTGCCTTGTAGAGGTAGTGCGCGGCACGCTCTGTTTCGGCCATCGCCGAACCGCCCGACGAATAGCCCCGTGTAATGATGCGCCAGTTTTAAGGCGGTTACAGCGAACGATCGCATGACTCGAACGAAATTGCCTTAGATCACCACGGCGTGACAAATACCGGATATGGACGACGGCTAGCGACCGAGGGAGGGGGCGGAAGCGAGCGTGAGGCCCGCGTATCCTGAAGCGCGCGACCGCATACCTTTGGCGAGGCGGCGCATGCCAAGAGCGTGTGCGGCGGCGGCGGGCGTCAATTACTGAGAAAATCCCGTCAGTGCCTGCGGACGAACTGTGCTGCTCAAGGCCGCCACTCCTCCTAGTCAGGGATCGTGAAGGGCAATATAGCTGCAACAATTGCGTTCTCACAAAGCCGCGGGCTGGAAACGGCGAGGCTACTTTTCTTTGGTGTTCTTGCGCTTCGCTCCGACCTTTTTCGTAGCCGGATGGTCGGGGTCTTCCTTCTTTTCCAAGGTCTGGCTTTCTGACGCGGCAACAGCGCTCCATTCGCAGAACCCATCGAGGCCGACCTGGATCAAAAGCAACACGATCATGCCAATTACTGGGCTTCCCACGGCCGCGACAGCGATGGGCAGATAGGGCGCTATGGCAACAATCACAACCGAGGTGAGGCCAACAGAAAGTTGTGCCCGGGTGGGATCGGTCAGATTCACGCCGTGTTTCTTTGCTTCGACGATGGCGGCCTGTATCGCCTTTAACTCGTTCGACGATCGGTCCTGGCAGAGCCGCTTACGGAAAGCGCTTAGCAAGGCGTGGCCAAATTTCGACTCCCGTTGATAACGCGTGAATTCGATTTGTGTCTGATCGTCGGTCAGTGGACGACGCTTACCCTCACTTTCAAGGGCACGCGTGAGTTCAAACTGCCAGGTGCCGACCGCCTCGCTTCGGATATGTTCACCCGTCTTCCATCGGAGACCGATCACGGACTTAGTATATTCTGACGGCGGACGTTTGTATTCTTCGGAAAAAGATTCCTTCATCAGCACGCCGAGCAGACGCGCGTATTGGCGCCGCCCCAACTCAGTGTCCAGTGACGCCAAGAGCTCTTCGGCGGTTAGACGATAATGCCGCTGGGCAAGATCATCGAGTTTTGCGAATGCGATCCCCATCGGCGTGCACATCGTTGCCGGGATGGCTAAACACCTTTCCGCTGTCTCTGGATCCGCCAAAGCCGAACCAGGACGCTTCCCTGCAGCTTTGGAAGGCATTACCCTTTTCATCGCCATCATTCCCTTCAGTTGGGGTGGGTTCTCAGGCCGAACTCCTGCGCTGTCTCAGTGCTGTGCTGCTGCCGAGACGGTCGGCGGAGCCGGAATTGGCCGCCCCGCCTGCGAAGCGTCAATTACAACCTCAGCAGCCTGTGCGTACTCGCCCCAATTCATTTTCTTTTCGATGACTAAGAGCTGAAGGTTGGTAGCGGCGGTTCGGAGGTCGCGCAATCGAGCGGCCGCTCGCGGGTCAAGCTTCGCAATCGCATCAAGATGAGCGTCAAGACATTTCGACGTGTCGTCGGAAAAGCCGCTTAATGCTGTTGCTTCTGCAGCGGTGATGAAATGCTGGTTGGCCTTTTGGCTTAGCGAATAGTGCTTTGTAATTTCATCAGAGAGATAAGGCATGATCGCGGCGTACTTCGGATTGTTACGCGCATTTGCGTTGCACTGCTTAAAGTCTGCCAAGATCGCGGCGGCTTCAGCTCTCTGCCTCTCTAAGGTGGCCTTGTCATATTTGCCGGTGATTACCCACCCCCGAGAAAGCAGGCAGTTGTTGTAATCGTCCACCTGTCGCACGGCATCGCCGATCGCGGCGCCCGCAACAGCACCAGCAACGTACCCTGGCGAGCCTCGCGCATAGACCGACGTTCTGTCGCCCGAGGCCACGATGCGACATGAGGCGGAAGCTTCCTCGAATGTGCCCGTGGCGTTTGGCCCGGGCGCCCACATGTTTCCCGCACAGCCTGCCAGTGCAGCGCTGATCACGGCCAAAGCCGCGAGTATAGGTGTTCTCATCGGGCTCCCCCCGCCGAACCAAAGACATCAGGCAGGTAGTGTTGCGGGAAACTTATCTTTCTGCAACCTGCTAGCGGCGATGCCTGGATTAACGACCGCGGTGTTATGGCGCAAACGCCGGAGCGTTCGCACGGATCGCCCATTCGCCAGGGCGTGGCGCGGGCGCGCGTGTTTATCGAGGGCCGGCCAGTTTTACTGAATCACCAACCCCATTGAATCAAGCCGCGCGGGACGCCTCCAAGGAGCCGCTGCGCGATTGGGTCAATAGAAGGCCACGGGAAAAATTTACGCGCCGGTAACAACTTACTCTCAGAATTCGGAATATACGGTTGCATTCCGATTGACATCACCACCATGGCAAGCGGCTCTCAGAAATGGGGGCCGTTTTGCTTCTTAGGCTCTAGCCGCCTCGCAACCTTTCGGAATGCACCAGGCGGTTATCCTGCCAGACTTCGTACCCAGCCCCGATGCTTGAGCCGCCCCACATCACCTTGGCGTGAGACTTCGCGTGCTCGTCGTGCTCCGCCATGAAGTTTGCGGTGTAGCGGAGGTTGCCCCCGTGATCCCAAGATTTGTACGCGATAGGGTGCCATCGCTTATTTGTAGTCGTGCCCCCTCCGCCAGAACATTGCGCCACCTCAAATAATCAATGCGAGCCCCAGGCCTAGCCTGTCGGTCTCAAATCCATCAGTTCGTCGCACTGGTCGCAAACGGCTAGCGGCAAGTTGTTTGGTCCTTGGTGGTCATCTTCCAACTGAAACCCTTTGACCCTTCCGGAGGCCTCGCCTCATTAGTGTTCCAGACCACTCCCGCCTGCCCGCAAGAAAACCGGGCGGACGCGATGGCGTTGGGCATCAGGGACTATAGCGGCAATTCGGCGCTGTTACAGTTTGAGCAGTTAGACGGGTGACGAAATCCGCCCTCGCGCCGGAACGGGTTGGTAATCACCGCGTCCCAATGCCGGAACTCGGGGTTATCATGGGCGACGATCGGCGGGGCGAGTTTTTGGCGAAGGCCAAGGAGGCCGAAACGCAGGCACAGATAGCCGACGAAAACTCCAAGGCGTCGTGGTTGGGCATAGCTGCGGGCTATCATGACCTAGCCGCTCGGGAAGGGCAGTCAAGGAAACGCGCCGAAAATCGAAACTGAGACACTACCTATGCGAGTGACCGTCAAGCACGGAAGGATTGGTGCCCCGTGTCCGATGCAGCCAGATATCTGAAACAACGGCGCCAGGCTCATGGGAAACGGCAAACTGGCTTACGCTCAGATGCGGACAGGCGGCCCGCTCTATGTCTCCGTTTCGGATGTTGTGAAGTTCCAGATCGCTTTTACAGCGCGAAGGACGCCCGAGCCGACCACCTGTGCTACCGAAGCTTTGTCACCGTGTGAACCACCCGCTTCTCTTCCAGGAGGTCTTTCACGGTCAGGAATTGAACGCGGTCACATTTAACGCCGCCATAGGTCCATTGCTGCGGTAGTACTCCCGTTCAAGCATAGCCTTTTGAAGGTTCCTGCCGCGATAGAAACCCAGCGTGCTGCGCATCCACCAACAGCTTTTCATACTTGGCGATGGGCCAAAGATAAGGTCACCCTTTCCGGTTCGCTAATGGGGGAGAAAGGTAGGCAGCGCCGCTGAAATTGCTTTTGAGCTGTGCGCCAACAATACGGAAGGACCGCCGGAGGCAGCATGTAGAAGCTATCTGGCCTAGGTGCCGTGTCCGGCGCCGGTTTACACCCCCGCATTTTTCTGCCTCCGGGACTCGACTCCGACCGCTTTATGTTCTTGTATTGTTCTCATGCTCACGATGCTCCGGAAAACCCCGCCCGGCTGGGCCGTCTACGAGGACGAGCCGCTGGATTGCTGCGAAATCGGCCTCTCCCTTGAAGAGGCATTCCATTCGATCATGGCGCATTGCCAATACGCCCCGGTGTGGGACGCAGACGGCAAGCGGCTGCGATTGCGCTTCCGCTATCTCGATGAGCCGCACCAAGGCAGATTTGTCGGCGATACCGAGCCGGGCCCTGAGATCATCACCTACGAAGAGCCGCTCACGCTCGGTGGGTTCATCGCGCGCGACCAGATCATGAAGCGCGCAGTCGCGGCGGGTCATTGCGGTTGGTACGCCGTGCGCATGCCCGAATTCATCCTCGACCACATGCACGCCGGGCATGCCGCCCGCGAGGATGCCAGAGACAGAGGAGCATCGACATGGGGCTGACGCTCAATCGTTCGCAGCTCGACGAGATGGGGCGCGTGCTCGTCGCGCAGAGCCCGCCCATGGATCCGCACGAGAACCCGCTGGATGCGCCGAAGGTCGTCTCACTCACGGGCGGCGCCAGCACCTTCTGCCTCTTGCTCAGCGTAAGGCTCGCCGACGGCACGGTAAGAACGCTGACACTCAATCCCGTGGTAGCGCGATCGGTGGGGCGGGTCTGTGCGATCGCCAATGTCGAGCGCCTCTGGTGGAGCGACGAAGGTGTCTGGCTGAATGTCCCGTATTCCGATGAGGAGCTGGCGACGATGGCGGATCGCGTCACGGACTCCATGCCGCCGGTGCCTGGGATGGAGGAGTTTCAGTTGGCGCCGGCCGCCGTCTCGGTGTTCGGGGGAAGCTGTCCAATCGGCATGCTGCTCAAATTCCGGCTTGCCGATGGTTCGGTCGTTGCCTGGTTTTTGAGCCCGGTCGCGGTGTTTAGTCTGTACGGGATCATCGACAAAGCCGTCGACCAGTTCGACTGGCTGGACGACGAAGGCGAGTTCATCGTCACCGGCCCCGCCACCTAGTCCGTCTCGTAGTGTATTCGCATGGGTTATCGACCGTACCGCGGTCCTGTTCGCACGCTCGAGCAGGCGATGTTTGCCGACATGCCGGTGCAGGTCGTGTGCGGAGTGTGCCGCCACTTTCGCCAACTACATGCGTTCAAGCTCATTCGTCAGATCGGAAACAGGGCCGACGGTCGCAAGCTGCTGCTATGGGAGCGGATAGAGAACCTTTTCTACTGCCGTCAATGCCGAAAGCGCGTGCCTGCGATGATCGTCGCGCCGCTCGACAGCGCGTAAGCGAGCGCGAAGATGGCTCGCTACAATGCTCCAGTTGGCTCACCCGTTACGCTACGCATGGCGATGGAGTGGTTCTGGCTGGGGTGTCACCGCTGCCAGCACCGCGTCGCCACACGCGCGGCAATTTTCATGAATGAGCTAGGCCCGGATTATCCGCTTGAGGGCATCCGCCGGCGAGGCTGGTGCACCATGTGCGGCAAATTCGGTGCCTATACGCACACACCGAGCCATGTGAACATAGTCATCGGGGATCAGCCTTTCGACGAAGAGCAAAGCTACTATCACCATCTCCGCAAACTGGACGAAACCGGGCAGCGCTCCTACCTGGTCTATGATGTTCAGACGCGCTTGATACGTCGCGACGGCCTGACGATCGCACAGGCGCTGCAATGGGCCGCGCGCGCCAACGGTGTCTATATTGGCACCCGCGGCCGCTATCGCGAGCACGAAGTGGTCTTGACTAGAGACGGGCAAATCATCTGGAGCCATTCCGCGCCAATGGGCGGCCAAGAAGGATATGATTGCTGGCCCAAGGCCTTCGCCGTTCTGCTGCGGGAGAGCGCGATACAAGGCCGCTATCGCCCGGCATCGTTCGACCAGTATAGAATTACCTTTGGAGGCATTCGCTGATGTACGGTCGAGTCTATCTCTTCTCAGATCCCGCAGAGATCCGCGCTACACCGGCGCCAAGGCCCCACACCCAACGTCGACATCGGCGAGATGGACGTCGCACCGACCGATGACCTCCCTGTATTGATTTTCGATAAGGCCTCTGGAGAGCGCCGGCAAGTGCGCATGTCCGACCGCTATGAACTGACTCTTGCCTAAAGCCACGATGATCCGCGCCGGCTATGATGATTAGCCCGCTCAGTCGGTGGCCTGCATCGCTTCTTACTTGCGCGCGCACTGACGATTAGATTGCGGAAAACGGTCGTGGCGCCCGTTGCGCGCGTTTCCCCGGACGAGAGAGCCACGATCTGGCCTTCGAATCGATGCGTGCTTTCGCACGCGCGCGCGATCCCGGTTTGCGGGCGATCGAAGCGATCCCGGCCGGTTGCGGCACGCAAGCGGCACGCAGATTGAGCTAACCTGTTGAAACTACATTGATCAGGATTCATCCAAATGCACCGAAAAACCTAGGTTTTCCGCGCTTTTCCTCTTATGAGCAGTCCGCTCATAACGGTTAGGTCGCAGGTTCGAGTCCTGCCGGGCCCACCAATAAACCCCTCTTATGGCGCAAACGCCACCGAGGCTCTAAGTAAGTCTCGGGGCGGCGCTCCAGAGGAGCTTCGGCATATCCCACAATGGCAATAGCCCGCGTCGAACGGTACGGATCGGGGCTGATAGCGGACCATGCCGCACGCGCAACCGCCGCTTAGCATCTTCTGTCGCTCGAAATTCGAAGCGTGGGAAACCGAACATTCGAAACTTCAATCGTCGAAAAGGAACGTGCCTTTCCCCGGGACGTTGCCTTGTGAAGACAGTCGAGGTTCCCGCTCGTGGCGAAATCAGCACCTTTGCGTATCCGCAGATATTCCGTTCGATCCGCCCCAAATCCCACGCTGCAGCGCGCAAAGCGCAAGTTCCATCGATTTTTCCCGGACGGATTTTGGGACGAGACCTACCTTGCATGGGAGCGCGATTATAAGTGGCAGGCACATCAGGAATGGCTGCAGCATCTCAATGCGGACGCTTTCCGCCGGGCCTTGGACGACAAGCGGTATAAGGAAGTCGCGGGCCGTGCGGTGCGCATTGAAGCGGGCCGCAGCCTCCTGTTTTCGTTTGAGAAGATGGCCTTGCGCGACGCCGTTCGAGACGTCAGCGGAGCCAAGATTTTCGCACAGGGTTTGTTCGAGTTCCTGTACGGCGAATCGCCGATGAAGGCACGTTTCGAGACTTGGTGTGCAGTAGTCGAGTCTCTGCCGCGTAAGCAAACGCGCGTGCTCACCTGGCCACTCGTAACGGTGTTCGGCTTCATCGCTCAGCCGAAAACCCACATTTTCCTTAAACCCAATACAACCAAAGAGGCGGCGCGGGCACTAGGGCTAACCTTCAACTACACATCTCGCCCTAACTGGACGACGTATGCCGATTATCTCGAACTGGCGAATACGGTCCGCGCCGGCATCCGCGATATGCGTCCGCGCGATATGATCGATATTCAGTCATTCCTTTGGGTGCAGGGATCCGAAGAGTACAGGTGAAACGAGCCGCACGATGCAAGACGCTTTTTTACACATTTCAGCGTTTTGAACCTGCACACGCAGGGAGCATTTCGATGCCCATGGTTCCCGACAGTAGAATCCGCGATCTCGCACAGGTGGGTGACACGACGCACTCTCCGCAACAGCGCGCAGGCGATTTCGTGGCTGAACAGCCCGTTCTCGCGCGGGCCCTGTCGTTGTTCGCGGGGATTCTGTTGGGAAAACTCGTCCTCTAAGGAAGCGGTCTCACCTTGGGTTCACGCGGCCAGTATTTTCCATTGGCCGCAGCGTCTACGAACCTGCCGGCATCGGCGCGCTTGGATAGCGGGATGCAGGCATCGTCGAGATCTTCCCGCGCCAGACCGGCTTTTGTGAAAAGTCCCTCCAGATTGTCGGTGAACGCGATCGTCTTGAGGTGCGAGAAGGCGTCGCGCACGAAGTCTTGCGCTGCGCTCATGCCGGCAAGCCGTGCAGCGCCTTCTTCCGATGCCAGGATCGCGACGGCGTCGGACAGCGAGGAAGGCCCGCCGTCGATACGCTGATCTGCGGGGAGAATCTTGCCATCGGACAATTCCGCGCCACCAATCTTCTCAGCGACGATCTTTGCTTTCGCGCCCGCTCCGGCGATCGCCTTCTGCAAAGCCGCGACCAAGCCAGCATCCGCGCCATCGCTTACGAGCAAGCCAACTGTGCGGCCTTTCAGAATGGGTTTCGCTTTCTTCACGATGCTGAGCGCATCTGACGGCTCTGTGTCGTGTGGCTCCATCGCGGGCTTGGCAGGGGCTATGCCCTCCAAGCCGAGACCTTCAGCGACGCGCTGGCCGAGACCAGGATCGATATTCAGCAGGTGCGAGACCAGGCGGGCGCGGATCGGCTGGGTCTGAACTTTGCTGAGTTCGAAGATCAATGCCGCGACAATATGATCTTGCTCGACCTCAGTCTGGCTGCGGAAGAAAAGACGCGCCTGTGTGTAATGGTCTGCGAACAGCTCAGCGCGCACACGAAGCTTTCCGCCGCTCCCTTCCTCGACAAACGAACGAAAGCCGCGCGCCGCATTCTCGCGTGCGGCGTCAGGCGCGAAACTGTTGGGCTCGTAATTGACGCGGCCCAATGGCACGTCCACGCGCATGTGCCCGTCGCGCTGGAAATTGGCGAACGGGCATTTGGGGGCATTGATGGGAATTTGGTGGAAGTTTGGTCCACCGAGTCGCTTCAGCTGGGTATCGAGATATGAAAACAGCCGCCCCTGCATAAGCGGATCATTGGAGAAGTCGATGCCGGGAACGACGTTGCCGACACAGAACGCAACCTGCTCGGTCTCAGCGAAGAAGTTGCCGGGGTTGCGGTTCAAGACCAGTCGACCAACGATCTTGAGGGGAATCGCTTCCTCGGGAATGATCTTCGTCGCGTCGAGCACGTCGAAATCGAACGCGTTGGCTTCTTCCTCCGTGAAGAGCTGGAGTCCTAGCTCGTATTCGACCGTATCTCCTCCGTCGATCGTCTCCCACAGGTCGCGGCGGTGATAGTCCGGGTCGGAGCCGCTGATCTTGAGCGCTTCGTCCCAAACCACTGATTGCATCCCGAGCACGGGGCGCCAATGGAACTTGCAGAAAGTGGACTGCCCTTTCGCGTTGACGAGGCGGAAGGTGTGCACGCCAAAGCCTTCCATCATCCGGTAGGAGCGCGGGATCGCGCGATCCGACATGATCCACATGATCATGTGCATGCTCTCAGGCATGAGAGAGATAAAGTCCCAGAAGGTATCGTGCGCCGTCTGCGCCTGCGGGAACTGGCGGTCCGGCTCCGGCTTCGCGGCGTGGACGAGGTCAGGGAATTTGATGGCGTCCTGAATAAAGAACACCGGGATGTTGTTGCCGACGAGATCGAAATTGCCCTCGTCGGTGTAGAACTTCACCGCAAAGCCGCGAACGTCGCGCGCGAGGTCACGAGAGCCCTTGTTACCGGCGACTGTGGAGAATCGCACGAATACCGGCGTGCGCTGGCCTTTCGTCAAGAAGGCAGCCTTCGTAACTTTTGATAGGTCGGCGGTACATTCGAAATAGCCGTGCGCCGCCGAACCGCGGGCATGGACGACGCGCTCCGGGATGCGCTCGTGATCGAAATGCATGATCTTTTCGCGCAGGACGAAGTCTTCCAGAAGCACCGGTCCACGCTCGCCGATCTTGAGCGAATTCTGGTTGTCTGAAATCGGAATGCCCTGGTTCGTCGTGAGCAGAGTTCCGGAAGTATTGGTCTGGTGGGTCTCGCCGCCGGATCCAACCGCGGGGCTTTGCATCCCAGATTTTTGAGCGAGCTTTTTCTTTGACGCGGCCATGCGAGCCCTCCGTTTGCGCGTTCGTGTAACGCACGACGGCGCGCATCGCTGCGTCGCCGCGAGCGATTGATTGCGCAGAACATACAAATGTTATGGAATTGCCTGCGAAGCTTTCACGACACCGGCATCCAACCTGCACCTGAAAAATTAGCCCCCGTCCGCATGCGCGATGGGTGGTTCAGCGTTATCCGCGACCGCGGCACGCAGGCCGCGGATGAATTCTTCAAGGTAGGGCAGGATAGCAAAGATCAGAAACGCGGCGCCTGGCGGTAACAGGGCTCCCCAGCTTGGCGGCTCTTTGAGCGCCAACGAAAAGTCCGCATGTTCGGGACCGAACCCGAACAGTGCGAGTGATTGCGGCCAGTGCAGCAGGCACAGGAGCAATAGCGCGGTCAGCGGCATCATCTCCAGCACGGAATGCACCTGCTTTTCGAATGCGCTTACGCAACGTGTGCGCATTGCCAAGCGAAGATCGGCATAGCCCGTAAGTTCGTGAGCGACGAGACACAAAATCATAAAGCCGATAAGAAGCGCATTCACCTTCAGGAATAGCGCGCCGAGCAGCGGAACGCCCACTTCGCCGAGCATCAGCCAATGCAATGCAGATTCTTTGGCGCCGTTGGCGTGTTCGATGTCGGACAAACGATGGCAAACATAGTCGGCAAAGCCTGCCAGCACCCATAGCGGCAGCACGATAAAACTGAGCACCTCCCAGATGGCCAGATAAGGATTCATGGCGTCCTCGCAGGGTGATGAAGCGGGCGGAACCAAAATGCCGCCGGGTTGTTGCCGTAGTAAGTCGCACAAGGAGAAGACAATGCGCGCGCTCGTATGGCATGGCCGAAACGATGTGAGACTCGATACGGTTCCGGACCCTAAAATCGAGGACCCGCGCGACGCGATTATAAAGGTAACCGCCACGGCGATCTGCGGCTCCGATCTGCATCTGTATGACGGCTATATTCCCGAGATGAAGAGTGGGGACATTTTGGGCCACGAATTCATGGGCGAGGTCGTGGAGGTCGGTTCAGGCAACAGCAAGCTGAAGGTGGGCGACCGTGTGGTGGTGCCCTTTAACATTTGCTGTGGCGAATGCTTCTTCTGCAAGAAAGGGCAGTGGTCGTGCTGTGAACGCACCAACCGGACCGCCGACAAGGCGACAAAGATGTTCGGCCACGTTACCGCGGGTTTGTTTGGCTACTCACACCTGACCGGCGGGTATCCTGGCGGCCAGGCGGAGTATGTGCGCGTGCCGTTCGCCGATGTCTGCCCCACGAAGGTGCCGAACGGTCTCAGCGACGAGCAGGTTCTGTTCCTGACCGATATTTTCCCAACGGGTTATCAGGCCGCAGACTTTGCCGGCATCGAAGCCGGTGACACCGTAGCGGTATGGGGTTGCGGCCCCGTCGGCCAGTTCTGCATTCGGAGCGCCTTCATGCTCGGGGGGGGCCGAGTGGTAGCAATCGATCGCATCGCCGAGCGCATCGCATTGGCTGAGAAAGCCGGAGCGGAGACCATCAATATGGACAAAGAAGACGTCTATGAACGTCTCAACGAGATCACCAAGGGGCGCGGGCCGGATCGCTGCATCGATGCGGTTGGCATGGAAGCACATGGCACCGGAACGTGGGACGCGGTTGCGGACCGCGCCTTGGCGCTAACGGGCTTGGGGACTGATCGCATACATGCGCTGCGGGACTGCCTCCGCAACGTACGCGCGGGCGGAACCGTCTCCATCTCCGGCGTCTATGGCGGCTTCCTGAATATGCTGCCCTTGGGCGCGGCATTTCAGAAGGGCGTGACCATCAAAATGGGGCAGTGCAACGTCCTCAACTACATGGACAAGTTGATGCATCTGATTGAAGAGGGACAGTTCGACCCTTCCTTCGTCATCACGCATCGCTGCCGGCTCGAGGACGGTCCCAAGATGTACGACACCTTCAAGAACAAGGAAGATGGCTGCATCAAGGTTGTGATGAAGCCTCATGGTTGACCGGCATGCCAGCAACTTTCGATTTGACGAGGCTGCCAGCGTTCGACGAAACGTCGGGGTGCTGGCACGCGGTGATCGAGACCCCTAAAGGCAGTCATCACAAATTCGGCTTCGAGCCGGACTTTGGCTGCTTCGAACTCAAGCGCACACTGCCGGAAGGAATGACATTCCCCCTCGATTTCGGCTTTATTCCTTCGACGCTCGGCGAGGACGGCGATCCGCTGGATGTCCTGGTCGTGATGGATTTTCCCGCGTCGATGGGCGCACTTGTGAAGGTCCGGCTGCTTGGCGCAATTCAAGCCGAGCAAAAAGAGAAGGATAAGGATTGGATTCGGAACGATCGGTTGATCGCCGTGGCGGGAAAGAGTCCTACACTTGCCGAAATCAGATCACTCGACGATCTTCGACCGAAGCAACTCGATCAGTTGATCGAATTTTTCAAGCAGTACAACAAACTCGACGGAAGCCACTTCCGGCCCGTGGGAAATGCTAACGCCAAGGAAGCCGTGGCGCTTGTACACAAAGGGATGAAGAAGCACCGGAAGGGGAAGTGAGCGGCTCTGAAGGCTCCGCGCAAAGCCGCCCCAAGATTTCAAGCCTCGCAATAGTGGACGGAGCGCCGGCTTCTCGAAGCAATGCCGAGGCGCCTAAGCTAGCTGAGAGAAACGATCACTGGGTTAGGCGTTCTTTGCCGTGCCGGGCGCCGTCTCCTTGCGGTGCTGCTCCGCCATTCGCTCCGATGACAGGATCCGCGACATGGCGACCTGGAAGGTGTTGCTCCAGCTTCCGGCAATCACGCCGGCTTCGCCCTTCTTCATCGCGTCGTAGCCCTGCTGGGCTACTTCGCCGGCATCGTCCTTCTTTTCCTGGCCGATCTTGGTGTCCATCAGGTCGGCACGCTTGAAGAACTCGGTTTCCGTGGCGCCGGGCATAAGGCAGGTGACGGTGATCCCGGTTTCCTTGAGCTCGTTCCGCAGTGCGGCGGCAAAGGAGTCGATGAACGCTTTGGTGCCATTGTAGACCGCCTGGAAAGAGCCCGGCATGAAGCCCGCGATCGAGCCGGTGATGAGAATCTTGCCGCCGCCTTGCGTGCGCATGGCGTTGCCGACCTTGTGGATCAGATAAAGCGTGCCGGTGATGTTGGTATCGATTACGTGCCGCGCCTCCTGGAAGTCCTGATCGAGGAAGCCTTTGCCGAGGCCGTGGCCGGCATTGGCAAGGAGCGCATCAATACGACGGCCCTTGGCCGCGGCCAACAGCTTGTCGACGCCCTCCGTGGTCGAGAGGTCGACCAGGACCGTCTCCACCATCGAATCATGCACGCCGATCTGGCTGGCGACATCCTTGATCTTCGGATCGTCCGCTGCGACCAGCAGGTCATATCCATCGCGCGCGCAACACTTTGCGAGCTCCAGGCCGATGCCGGACGATGCGCCCGTCACGATCGCGAACTTTCCTTTGCCGTTTAATGTCATGGTCATTTCCTCGAGTTTGGGAACGGACGGTTCCGGAAGCTATGCCTCCGGAACCGTTCAGAAAGTTAGTCGCGGTGCTGCCATCCGCGCCGCGCGGCTTCGGCATGTCCGCGAGAATCGCCAAACCAGCCACCATGGCCTTCGTCACGGCCACCTCGGGAAGAGCCGCCGCGCGACGAGCTGCCGCGACCGCCGCGGTCGTCATCGTCATCGCGTGAGCGCGAGGACGAACTGCCGCGCGACGAGGAACGACCTTCCCAGCCGCGCTCCGCTGCTTCCGAATGACCTTCGGAATCGCCATACCAGCCGCGGCCCTCGCCGGAGCGCCCGCCGTCGGAGCGCGAACCGCTGCGCCCGTAATCACGGTTATCGTCATCGCGCGAACGGGAGGAATAACCACCGCCGCTGCGGGAGGATGAGCGTCCTTCCCAGCCGCGCTCAGCGGCTTCCGAATGGCCTTCGGAATCTCCGTACCAGCCACGGCCGTCACCAGAGCGGCCGCCGTAGCGGTTGCCACCGCGGCGATCATCGTCGTCATCGCGGGAGCGGGAAGAATAACCACCGCGCGAAGAACTCGAATAGCCACCGCGCTGGCCGTCATCGTCGCTCATGAAGCGGCCTTGGTCGTCGCGCTCGCGTCCGTCACTGCCGCCGCGATAGCCGCCACGGCGGTCATCGTCATCGTCGTCGCGCGAACGTGAGGAATAGCCGCCACGCGAGGAACTCGAATAGCCTCCGCGTCGGTCGTCGTCGTCGCTGGTGAAGCGGCCGCGCTCATCGCGGTCGCGATCATTCGAATATCTGGCCATGCCAGTGGTCTCCTGTCCTTGAAGGTTTTGCGGGTCGAGCGAACGGGGTTTTGGCGGTTGCAGGTTGTTCTCGTCGATCTGACCGGTGAGTTCCTGCTTCCGTGCCTGGAGCTTTTGCCCCAGGGCGTTCATGTCCACCCCCGCCTTTTGAGCCTTGGCGAAGATCCCGTCGCGTAATTTCTCCTCTTCGCCGACATGATGCTTGATGTATTCCGAGAGCACGGTGACTTTCGCGTCGTAGTACTCGTCGCTCGGCTCTTCCGCGATGAGTTCCGCGATCATCACCTTGGCGCCGTCATGCTCCACCTGCGCCTCGTCGAGCATGTCATCCTCGACATTCTTCTCACGGCAGGCCTGATAGAAAATCTCTTCCTCCAGTTTCGTGTGGACGATTAGCTCCTTGCAGATCTGCTTGGCGAGCTTTGATTTTTCTTCTGCGGATCCGGCCTTCTCATATTGTGCGAAAAGGCCTTCCACTTTGCGGTGGTCGGCTTTGAGCAGGCTCACCGCGTCCTGGGTTGCGGGTTGCTGTGCGTGATTCTGCTGCGTCGTATTCTGCTGCACGGCAGACGTCGTTCGGGTTTTCTTCTGAGGCATGTATCTCTCGTTGTGGAGCTACGACGACTCAACAGAAGAAACGACAACGCGTTCCAGCGATTGAAAAAAATCACGTGCAATCGAGGAATCTCGTTTTTTGGTGTCGTTTGTTATGGCGATCAGGTTGCGTGAAGACTAGTTTGTAGCGCAGAGATCGGCGATCCGAGCGCGCGTGGATTGCGAACCGGGCTCCTTCATCGGCGCGGACGTACGCGTTTGCGAAGAGACTGCCGTCAAATGATTGTCATCGCTCCGATCAGTCTCGCATCCTGCGCGGCGCAGAAAGCCTTGATCGGCAACCGGTTTCTGCAGCGACGTTCTATTGCCTGATTTACTTGTTGGCTGCGGACAGGCCGTCAGGCCGCGACGCTGGCGTAAAGCTGTCCGTAGTTCCGCGCGGAGTGCCTCCAGCCGTAGCGTTGCGACATGGCCTGTTCGCGCATCCTGTTCAGATGCTGCTTTGAACCAAATGTGGAGAAGGCGCGCCGGATGCCGCCCAGCAAGGACTGAGCGGACGCTTCCGGAAACAGAAATCCTGTTTCGCCATCGACAATCGTTTCGGAAAGGCCACCCGTCTGCCGGCCGATCGGCAGGGACGCAAACTTCTGCGCGTACATCTGGCTCAACCCGCATGGTTCGTAGCGCGATGGCATTAGGGTGAAATCGCTGCCGGCAAAAATACGCCGCGCCTCGCCATCGTCGAAACGTATTGCAGCCGCGAAATTCTCCGGATTGCGCGCTTCGGCATCCCTGAGCGCTTTCTCGAAACGCGGCTCGCCTTTGCCGGTGACGATGATCTGGCCGCCGGCCTGGACGATGGTGTCGGCGGCTTCCAATACGAGATCGACGCCCTTTTGATGGACGAGCCGCGCAACAAGACCGAACAGCGGCCCACGCGATAGCGCCAAGCCGAATTCCTTGCGCACGTGCTCGGCATTCGCGTCCTTGGCGTCCCAGTCGCCTGGCGCGAATGGCGTTGCTAATGCAGCGCAGGTGCGCGGATCCCAGCTTTCATCGATACCGTTCAGGATGCCGCTCAGTTGTCTGGCGTCGGCCCGGTTGCGCAGCAGCCCTTCCATTCCGCAGCCGTGCTCGGCCGTGGTGATCTCTTTGGCATAGGTCGCACTAACCGTTGTCAGGTGAGAGGCATATACTAGACCCGCCTTTAGAAAAGATGCCTTGCCGTAAAATTCCAAACCCTCGACAGTGAACGCGCTGTCCGGTGCGCCGATGCGGCGCAACGTGTTAGGGTCAAACAATCCCTGATAGGCGAGATTGTGGATGGTCAGCACCGTCGGCACGTTCGCGCCCTGCCAGGCCAGATAGGCGGGCACAAGCCCAGACGGCCAATCGTTGCAGTGGACCAACTCCGGCTGCCACGCCTTGTCGATTCCCGCCGCGAGTTTTGCAGCCACTGATGCGAAGCGCGCAAAGCGGATGTCGTTGTCGGGCCAATCCTGCTGACGGTGGTCGCCATAGGGGCCGCCATCGCGTTCATAGAGTTCCGGGCAGATGACCGCGTAGACCGGAAGACCATCGTGCGTTTTGGACAAGCCAAGCACGCAGGACGGAAGGTCCGCTTCGGCTTCGCACGTCGCCACCACCTCCAGAGGCGCGAGACGGCTCAGCACTTCGCGATAGCCCGGAATGATCACGCGAATATCGCTGAGCGTTCGCAATGCGCGCGGCAATGCGGCCGACACGGCGGCGAGGCCGCCGACACTGACGAAATCTTCCATCTCCGGGGTAACGAACAAGACACGCATAATCGCTGGCAAAACTCCGACTGCTTTCATGCGAACGCGCATAGCCTTCGGCGGTTTCCCGTGGAAAGAAGAAATTCATGCAAATGTCTTCCATCCGACAAGGGAAAATCAATTTCGCTATCAATTGTTGCCATCGAAACGCGAAGCGCTTCCAAATGTTATTTGGATTTTGCTTTGCGCACTGAGCGATTGCGGAAGGAGGCATTCCCCAAACCTGTTCCCAATGTCAGAATACCCCAATGTCGTATGTCTGACATGTTGGGAATTTCACTTAGGCCTTGAACGACGGCATCGTTATGAAGAATCACCTGCGTGTCGAATTCGCCGATAAGGGGCAACGCTTCTGCAATGCGCTCAGGAAGGTTGAAACGCGCGCTCGCCCAATTGCCCGGAAGGTTCTGCGTTCCGCGATCGATTGAGCCATCAGCCTCCACGATCCCAGGGCATCCGATGCCGACGAAAGGCGCAAGCTTGCGCTGCGCCTTTTCCGCTTTGCGAACGATCCCGGCGATCATTTCGATGAGCGAATCCACCGCGGCATCGCGCGTAACATCGTCTTCGGCATGGCACCAGATTTCGCGCTCGATGACGGCGGCGTCGGTAAACCCTGGCGCGTCCTTCAGGTCGAACCCCACCAGTCCGACGCGCATATTCGTGCCCCCGATATCGACAGCCACGATGGCATCATGGCCTTTGAAAACCCATTCAGGCGCCAGCTGCACCGCACCCAGCAAACCGGCGTCGTCGGGATCGTTCGCGATTGGTACGATTTCAACGTCGATCTTTTCGGCTTTGAGCAATGCCGACAGACGCCCGATGGCGAGTTCGCCGATGCGGTGTCCGCGCATGCCGCCACCGACCAGTATGCGCTCGACGTCCTTCCAGCTCTTCTCTTTCAGCAGCCGCCTCACGACGACGGCGAATTCCTGTGAAAACTCTTCAACCACGGTGTGAATCAGGCCCGCCGTTTCGGCATTGCCTTTCTCCAGAGCCCGGTCGAGTTCTTTTTTTCCGATCTCCGGGCTCGGCCGTTCGTCAAAGGGGTCGCGGCCTTCCTTGATCAGAGGCTTGCGTGCCTTATCGAGGATTTGGGCGAGCGCTTTCTTGCTGGCCCGATCACCCAGGAAGGCGCCATCGTCCTTCAGTTCGATATTGTACGAATGGATTTCAATCTTAGGCAGACGCGCGCTGCCGTGGCCACACAAGAAAGAAGTCGATTTGGTCCCGCCCTCGCTCATGAGCGATCAACGAATGATAGCTTCGTGCGGTTCCCTCTGCTCGCTGCTGGATGGCGCAAGGAGATGGTGCAGCCATTGGCGCAGGTCTTTCGGCGACGGAACCTGATAGGCTGCACCGGGGAAGCTTCGTCCTACGGAAATGCCGATACCGCCAAGGCCGCCAAGCACTGCGAAAGCATAGCTATCAGTGACATCATCGCCGCCGAAAAGCGGCGTGCGACCTGCAAAGGGCGGATTCTTCATGAACGCGCGCAAAGCCGTGCCTTTGTCCGTGCCGGCCGGCTTCAGTTCGAGAACTTTCTTGCCGTGGAGAAGCGCAAACCCCGCTTTGGCAGCGGCAGCTTCGACGGCGGCGACCCGGTCGGCGGGCAGGCGAGGGTCTGCGAGCAACCGATAATGCAAGGCCAGCGTCACTTCCTTGTCTTCGATGAACATGCCTGGGCGATCCGCAAGCGCGACGAATTGCGCACGCAGTTCGGTCGGGATGGGCCGCGTCAAATGTCCGATCGGGGAATTAGGATCGGGCCGGACCTGCGTGCCGTGCGCGCCCGCCGCCGGAAGTTTGAGTGGCGCGAAGAGATGGTCGATATCCTCGAGCGTGCGGCCGCTTACCAACGCCAAAGCGCCGTTACAGCGCTCGCGCAGAAGGCTCAGATCGTCGATCAGCTCGGGCGGGACCTTGACGGAATGGGGCGTGGCCGCGATGTCGAGCAGCGTGCCGTCGATATCCAGAAAGAACGCGGTCTGATCCAAGTCGGGCGCCGGTAGCACGCTCATGCGTTCGCCGCCCGACGTCGCGGCTGGACATCCTCTACCGTGATGGAGCGCTGACGCGTAGTCGGAAGCGCCCAGGGCAGGTCCGTCTGCAGATAGGTGACGAGCTTCTCGCGCACTTCGGCGCGCAGATCGGCCACCGCGCCCGAGTTCTGACTGCTGACCAGCGCCCGTAGCTCGACGACATTCTCCGTGACGTTGTTGACCTG